>OKTR01000392.1_pt1 | contig 16706 bp, 10 predicted proteins | sample 1606431 | NCBI WGS metagenome assembly OKTR01 (sample SAMEA3879591, study PRJEB24766) | human gut metagenome | biome: human-associated habitat; feature: feces | place: USA | collected 1985/1987
TTTGATTGGTTTTCCTGCACTCGACGAAGTCGGTTTGCGAGTAGAAGGCTTTTACAAGTTTGGGTGTCGTCCCATGTCCTGATCGAAAGACCAGGCTATTCCGTTCGTCTTTCGCTTTCTATGCCCGATGCCCCTGAAAGGCCGCTCGTTGTTGTTACCAGCCACCTGTCAGCCTCTCTAAAACGAGGTTTAGGCTCTCGACCACCTGTCCGCCGGCTCCGATTCGGAGGTATTCGTGATTCCGGGACAGGTGAAATACCCGGGCTTAATCCAGGTAACCGGCTTCTACCAGTTGTTGGCGGATTTTCACCCAGTCGGCTACCGGACGGGCTACGCCGTCCATAAAGCGGATCGGACATCCCAGTGCACTGTCGTCGATATAAAGGTCGGCGTGGACTTTCGGCGACGAAGTCCAGGACTTCTGTCCGGGATTCTCATTGATGGCGTACAGCGGAATTTTCTGTTCCTTGAACCATTGGACGGCTTTTTCGAGTAGTTGTCCGCTGCGCATGGTGTACAGGATGAGTTTGCAGTCGTTCGCCACGAGCTCCTTGAGTACGAAAACCGCACCTGCGTCCATCCCCATATGCGGATAGGCGTGTGTCACGACGGTTCCGTCGAAATCGATCGCTATGATTGCTCCTTTAACGGCCATATCGGTTATTTCTTTTGAAATTTATTACGTGTCCATTCGCATAATTTGCCCCAGAAACCCTTCTTTGTCGTGGTTTCCTCTTCGTCGAGGCCGTACCCGTAACCATAGCCGTAGCCATAACCGTACCCGTGACGTTTTGTCGAGCTGGCTCCGTTGAGGATGATGGCCATGTTATGGAATTTCTTTTCGCGGTACAGCCGTTCGATATCCGGCAACTGACGACGGTCGAGCAGGCCTTCCCGTACTACGTAAATGCTGAGGTCTGCCAGGCGGTCGGTGATGATGGCGTCCGCTACGGCCATTGCCGGGGTGCTGTCGATAATTATGTAGTCGTAGTGGAGTTTCAGTTCCGCGATCAACTCTTCCATCCGCTGGCTCAACAGCATTTCGCTCGGGTTGGGCGGCTGGATGCCGGCGTAGATGATGTCGAGTTTTTCCGACAGTTTGGATTTGCGGATGATTGCCTGAAGCTCCGTGCTTCCGGACAGGTAGCTCGAAACCCCGTTGGTATCTCCGTCGTGCCCCATCTGTTTGGAGAAGGTGCGGCGCCGCAGGTCCAGATCCATGATGACGACCTTCTTGCCCGTCGTGGCGAACGTCATGGCCAGGTTGGTCGAAACGAACGTCTTTCCGGCGTGGGGATTCGACGAGGTGACCATAATGACTTTTATCTCGCCCTTGCCCAGGTTCATGAAGTTCATGTTCGAGCGCAGCATGCGGAAGGCCTCCGAGAGGGCGTCGCGGCCCGCCTCGCGCACGGCGACGATGCCCTTCGTGGTCTCACCCTCGTAGAGGGGAACATCACCCAGGAAGGGGGCGCTCAGATTCTCCTCGATGTCCCTGCGGCCGCGGATGGTCGTGTCGAGCATGCTCAGCAGGAAGAGCAGGCCGAAGGGAATGGCCAGTCCGACGATGAGCGCAATGCCGAGAATCATCGACGATTTGGGGGCGATGGGGGCTCCCGAGCCGTATGCCAGGTCGATGACGCGGGCGTTGCTCTCCGCCACGGCCAGGTTGAGCTGCGTCTCCTCCTGCTTGTTGAGCAGGTAGAGGTAGAGCTCCTCCTTGATTTTCTGCTGGCGGGCGATGCCGAGCATCTCCTTCTCCTGCGAGGGGACCGTCGAGATGCGGCGGTTGGCCTGCTCCTCCTCCGAGCGCAGGGCGTTGCGCTGGATTTCGAGCGCGCGGATGTGCGAGTCGAGCGAGGCGATGATGGAGCGGCGTACGGCCGCCAGGTTGTTGTCCAGCTCCTGCATCACGGGGTTGTTGGCCGAGCTGTTCTCGCTGAGCTTCTCGCGGCGGAGAATCCCCTCGTTGTAGGCCGAAATCTGCTCGGTGATGCCCGAGTTGGCGATGGCGGCCATGGCGGGAATCAGGTCGCCGGCATGCTCCCTGTCGAGCAGGTAGGAGCGGATGAACTCCGCCACGTTGATTTGGTTCTCGAGCGAGAGCCCCTCGGCCTTGAACTGCGAGCTCTCCTCGACGTTGCGCGTCGCCTCGCTCGCGAGGTCCACCATGCGGTTGTCCCTCTTGAAGTTCTCGATGTCGCGGTCCACGTCGTTCAGCTCGCTGCCGATGATTTCGAGGCGCGAGTGGATGAAGTCGGCCGTCTCTTCGGAGATGCGCCGCTTGTCGGCGATGGCGTCGTTGTTGTAGACCGTGATGAGGGTGTTGATGACATCCTCGGCCCGCTTGGGCACGGCGTCGTTCATCGCGATGCCGACCACCGAGGTCTGCTTGTCCTCCACGGCGCACTTGACGGCGGCCCGGTAGGCCGACGTGGCCGCCTCGAGCGAGCTTTTCGCAACCTGGATGGCCGTTCCCTCGTCGGCGGGCGAGAGGTAGAGCGTCTTGCGGATGATCATCCGCCCCAGCGGGGTGGAGACCGTATCGCCGTAGGCGGCCGTTACGACGCGGCCGCGCTCCTCGTCGGAGATGTAGTCGTCGTCGAAGTCGGTGAGTTCGACCTGCTCGCCGCCGGCCAGCGGACGGGCCCGGAACGAGAAGGACTGGTTCTCGCCCTCGTCCACGAAGTCGGCCTCGATGGGCGACCGTCCATAGAGGTCCTGCGTGCGGAGTCCGCTGCGCTTCGAGTAGCCGGTCGTCAGACGGAGCGTGCGGACCACCTCCTGCATCAGCCGGCGCGACTGGAGGATGTAAATTTCGTTGTCGACGCTGTTGCGGCTCTGGAAGCCCGAGATGTCGCTGAAGGCCGAAATATCCATGTTGGCCCCCTTGCGGTCGTCCTTGACCAGGATGGTGGCCTTGCGGCTGTAGACCTTCGGCGTGCGGGCCAGATAGAGGTAGCCTGCACCCAGGCAGACGATGACCGATATGGCGAACCAGTACCAGTTGGCCAGTATCATCTGGATGAGGTCGTGCAGCGAGAACATCCCCGCTTCGGAGGTCTCGTTCTGGGGTGCGTGTTGCGTATTGGGTGTCTGTTCAATCATGGTCGCGGATTATTTTCTGGAAAGGGTTACGACGAGCGTCGCAATCGAGATGGCGGTGCTCACCAGCGAGATGTAGAACGAGCGGTCCTGGCTGATTTGACCCGAGCGTGCCTTCTTCTTGTTGGGCTTGACGTAGACCACGTCGTTCTGCTGGAGGTAGAAGGCCGGCGAGTCGAAGATATCCTTCGAGCGCAGGTCGAGGTACTCGATGGTGCGCACGCCGTTCGTCTCGCGGATGACGGCCACCTCGTCGCGCATGCCGTAGACCGTCAGGTCGCCGGCCATCGCCAGCGCATCGAAAATCGAGACGCGGTCGTTCTTGATTTCGTACTCGCCCGGGTTGGCCACCTCGCCGATGACCGAGAACTTCATGTCGGCGAACTCCACGTTCACCGTCGGGTCGTTCAGATACCCGCCCTCGACAATCCTGTCGGCGATGGCCTTGGCCAGTTCGCTGCGGGTCATGCCGCGGCAGTCGATTTTCCCGATGATGGGCATGTCGAACATGCCGTGCTCGTCCACCGTGCGGACCTGAAGCGAGGAGGCGTCGCTCGAAGAACTTGTTCCGGTAGTTGACAGCGCGTTGTAGCCCGAAGCCGTATTGAAGGGGGCGGCCAGTTCGGGGTCCTTGCTGTTGACCACGACGGTGAGCCGGTCGAGCGGCTGGATGCGGATTTGACCCTTGAGGGCTGTCTGTTCCGGAGTGTATGGGGTGGCATCCTGGAGGTACCAGGTCTTTTTGGCGGCTCTTTGCGTTGCACACGACGTGAAGGCAAGCGCCGCGAAGCAAGCGACGGAGAGCAGGAGAAAACGGAAAAATCTCATCTGTTTCAGGATAATTGTATACGCCCCGCAAAGGTAGTAAAGTTTTCCGAAAAATCCAGCGGTGCAATTTGCTATTTGTGCCGCAGTTGGACCGATTGAGCGTCCGTCGGGGCAGGGTGCGGGATGCGGCGCCGGAGTTGAGGTGTTGCGGCGGCGGAGCTCCCTCTGGGGACGCTCAGGGCCGGTGCCGCGCGCTCTTTTGCGGGATTCGGCGTTCAGCCGTATCAAAATTGCCGGAAAAAGTGTATTTTTGGTCCTCCAAAGCGTCGCCGGACGCTCTGGATGCCGGCTTCCGGCCGTGCCAATCCCTCCCGACGCCCTCCCCGATTCGTTCGGCGGGGCATTCCTCCGGCGGACTTCGCTCTGGACCGCAACGTCGGCGAGCGATGCAGTGAACGGCGCGGCGCGACGCGGGTGCGGCAGGGAGGCGGAGCTTCCGCCGCCGGCCCGGTTTGCCCCAGTCCGGTTTGCCGCCGGTCCGTACCGGTCTGTGCCGGTCCGTCCAGCACGGACCCGGTCCGTCCCGGTCCGTCCCGGTCCCGGGAGCGCTGGAGGCGGAGCAAAATGTGAACAGTTTGATTTGAAAGGTAATAAAAGACAATGGATGCGATGAATCATCCCGAATGGAGCTATCAGGCCGTCATCTACGAAATGAACGTCCGCCAGCTCACCCCCGAAGGGTCGCTTCGGGCCGCAGCCGCGCGGCTGCCGATGCTGCGCGACATGGGCATCGATGCCGTATGGCTCATGCCCGTCTATCCCATCGGCGTCGAGGGGCGCAAGGGCTCGCTGGGCTCCTACTATTCGATTCGCGACTACTGCGCCATCAACCCCGAGATGGGGACGATGGCCGATTTCGACGCCTTCGTGGCCGAGGCGCACCGCCTGGGCATGAAGGTGCTGCTGGACTGGGTGGCCAACCATACGGCGCGCGACGCCCGCTGGATTGTCGAAAAGCCCGCCGACTGGTACGAACGCGACGCCTCGGGCGCACCCGCCGTGCCGTGGGACTGGACCGACACGGCGAAGCTCAACTACGCCAACCGCGCCGTCTGGGAGGGTGAGGCCGAGGCGATGGAGTTCTGGCTCCGCGAGCACGGCGTCGACGGCTTCCGCTGCGACATGGCGATGCTCGTGCCGGTGGAGTTCTGGCATGAGACGGTCCGCCGCCTGCGCCTTATGAAGCCCGACCTCTTCATGCTGGCCGAGGCCGAGGAGACGAACCTCTTCGAGCACGGCACCTTCGATGCCTGCTACGCCTGGCAGATGCACCACCTGATGAACGACGTGGCGCAGGGTCGGGTGCGGGTCACGGCGCTGCGCGACTACATCTACGCCGACCGCGGCCGCTACCCCGAGTCGGCCATGCGGCTCACCTTCACCTCGAACCACGACGAGAATTCGTGGAGCGGCTCGGAGTTCACCCGCATGGGGGCCGCCCGTGAAATCATGGCGGCCTTCACCTTCGTCGTGCCGCGCGGCCTGCCCCTCGTCTATACGGGACAGGAGGTGGGCTACGACCACAGCTTCGCCTTCTTCGACCGCGACCCCCTGCCCGATGCCGCTCCCAACGCCTTCACGGAGTTCTACCGCCGGCTCACCGCACTGCGCCACAACCACCCGGCCCTCGCCTCGGGCGGCCGCGGCGGCGGGATGGTCGAAATCCGCAACAACGCCGAGGATTGCCTGATGACCTTCGTGCGCGAAGCGGGCGACGACCGCGTCGTGGCGGTGATGAACCTCTCGCCCTACGCCATCCATGCCGACTACCGCACGGGCATCTACGCCGGGCGCTACATCGACGCGATGACGGGCCTGCCGTTGCTGCTTGCGGAGCATGTCGAGGAGGATATGGCTCCGTGGAGCTACCGGATTCTGACCCGCTCCCGCGAATAGCGCCGCCGGAGGAGCCGATGTCAACCTTTTTTCCGCTTTCCTGCCCATGACCACCGAATCCGAACCCATGCTCCGTACCGCTTCCGGGTGCGATGCCCCGTCGGGGAAGGCCTCCTGCGCCGGGGTTGCCGACCAACCCTCCGCCGGAACGGCCGCCGATGGGTCTGCCTCTGTCGGAGTTGCCGCCGACAAACCCGCAATTCGAGACGGGCGCCCCGCCTACGGAACTGCCGACGGGACTGCCGACGGGGCCGCCGCCGTGCCTTCCGCCGACGACCGCCCGGCTGCCGGCGGAGCGTGTCCCCTCGGTGCCGGGGCCGGGGAGGGCGGGAGCCGCATCGAGCGCATCGAGCCGCCGTCGTGGTGGGTCGGCATGCAAACGCCGCTCCAGCTGCTGGTCAAGGGGCGGGGGTTTGCCTCGTGGCAGGTCGCGGTTGATGGCTGCGAGGGGGTCCGCGTCACGGCGCTCCATCCCGGCACGAGCCCCAATTACCTCTTCGTCGACGTGGCCATAGCGCCGACGGCCCGCCCCGGCCGCATCCGCCTCCGCTTCACCCGCGGCGGCGAGCACTTCGGGGTCGATTACGAGCTGGCGGCCCGTCCGCAGCGTCCGCAGCGCGCGAGCTTCTCGACGGCCGACGTCCTCTACCTGGTGATGCCCGACCGCTTCGCCGACGGCGACCCCTCGACGGACAACGACCCCTCGACGGCCGAGCGCTGCGATCGCCGCGACCCCTTCGGCCGCCACGGAGGCGACCTGCCCGGCCTTACGCGGCATCTGGACTACATCGCCCGGCTCGGCGCCACGGCCGTCTGGTGCACCCCCGTGCTGCTCGACAACGAGCCGCACCAGTCGTACCACGGCTATGCCACGGCCGACTACTACCGGGTCGACCCCCGCATGGGCGGCAACGAGGCCTACTTCACCTTTGTCGGGGAGTGCCACCGCCGGGGGCTGAAGGTGGTGATGGATGTGGTGACGAACCACTGCGGCAGCGCCCACTGGTGGATGGAGGAGCCTCCGTTCGACGACTGGGTCCACCGCCACCGGAGCTATACGCCCACCAACAACCTCTTCTCGACCCACATGGACCCCAACGCCTCGCGCTACGACCTGGAGGTGTTGCAGAGCGGCTGGTTCGACCGCTCGATGCCCGACATGAATCTCGACAACCCGTTCGTGCTGAACTACTTCCGGCAGTGGGCCGTCTGGTGGATTGAGCGGGCCGGCATCGACGGCCTGCGCGTGGACACCTACCCCTACAACGAGAAGGGGCCGATGAGCGCCTGGTGCGCCTCGGTGCGGCGCGAATATCCGTGGCTCAACATCGTCGGCGAGTGCTGGACGACCGACATCCCGCGTCTGGCCTACTGGCAGAGCGGCCAGATGAACCGCGACGGCTTCGATTCGCACCTGCCCGCCCTGATGGACTTCCCGCTGCAGGAGGCGCTCTGCTCGGCGCTGCGGCCCGGGCGGCGGGGCGGCGGGATGATGCGCCTCTACGACTGCCTCGCGGACGACTTCGTCTATCACAATCCGTCGAATCTGGTCACCTTCTTCGGCAACCACGACACGGAGCGGCTGGCCGACGTCGTCGGTGGCAGCTGGCGGCGGATGAAAATCGCCTTTGCGCTGCTGGCCACCCTGCGGGGCATCCCCCAAATCTTCGCCGGGGACGAGCTGGGGCTGCGCACGACCGATGCGGCGCAGGGCCACGGCGCTCTGCGGTGTGACTTCCCGGGCGGCTGGGCGGGCGATGCGCGCAACTGCTTCGAGGAGTCGGGACGGCTGGGCGAGGCGGGTGACCTCTGCGCCTACGTGCAGCGGCTCTTCACCTGGCGCCGGCAGTGCCGCGTCCTCCACACGGGGCGGACGATGCACTTTGCACCCGAGGATGAGTGCTACGCCTTTTTCCGCTACGACCGCAACGCCTGCGTCTTTGTCTTTGTCAACAACTCGCGGCGCCGCGTGCGCATTCCCTGGTCGCACTATGCCGAAATCGCCGCGCCGCTCCGTGAGGGGCGCAACGTGGTGACGGGCGAGCGGGTCACGCTCTCGGAGCGGAGCCGCGTGGCACCGCTCACGGCGCTGGTGGTCGAGTTCGACCGGGGCGTCGCGCCGACCGGCCGCGTGGTGTGTGATGCCGGGGATAAATCCGCAGCGGAGCAATAACCGGTTGCCTGCCCACTGTCTGCCGCCCCTGTCTGCTGCCCTGTTTTTAGTCTCGCCTCCTTCCTCGCGCCTTGCGCTTTCTGCCTCCCGACTTAGAACGCCTTTCGCCGTCCGGCAGACGGTACGCGCCGGCGGGTGCTGAATTCCCCTTCCGGAACCCTCCGGGCACAATGCCGCAAATAGAAAAGGGACGGAGCTCACGGCTCCGTCCCTCTTTTCTGCACTCCGCCCTCCGGGGCGACTCCTTTCGCGTGCTTGCGCTCCGCCCTTCGGAGCGACCCCTCCCGCGTGGGTCAGAACTCCACCTTGGGGGCTACGTCGCTCCCTTCGGCCGCCTCGAAGTAGGGCTTTTTCTCGAAGCCGCAGAGCGAGGCCACGATGTTGGTCGGGAAGCGGCGCACGGCGACGTTGTAGCCGCGGGCCGTCTCGTTGAAGTCGCGCCGCGCCACGGCGATGCGGTTCTCGGTCCCCTCGAGCTGCGCCTGAAGCTCCCGGAAGTTCTCGTTGGCCTTCAGGTCGGGGTAGTTCTCGGCCACGGCCAGCAGCCGTCCCAGCGCCGTACGCACCTCGGCCTGCGCCGCCTGGTAGCGCTCCAGCTGCTCGGGCGTCAGCTCGTCGACCGAGAGGTTGATGGAGGTTGCGCGCGTGCGGGCGTCGGTCACCTCCTCGAGCGTCGTGCGCTCGTGCTCGGCGTAGCCCTTGACCGTGTTCACCAGATTGGGAATGAGGTCCGAGCGGCGCTGATACTGCGTCTCGACGTTGGCCCAGGCGCCGTTGACCGCCTCTTCACGGCTCACCAGCCGGTTGTAGCTCGAGTAGAAGAAGAATCCTCCGATGACGAGGATGGCCAGTACAATCCAAATCCACTTTTTCATTGTTCGCTCTCTTGATTGGTTTATTCTGTTGTCTCAGTAGGTTGCTGTTGCCTTTTCCGTTGCCTTATCTGTTGCCTCGGCCCGCTCTCAGCGGCTTGCCTCGTCCTTGCTCTCCGCGGCGCCTTGCCCGGGGGGGGGAAGGTGCCGGCCGGGGGGGGCTGCGCCTGTGTTCTGCCGGGGCGGTCCCGGGCTGCGGTTCGCCGCGGCGCTGTTCCGCCGGGCTTCGTTTTGCCGCCCTTGCTCGCCGGCCGGGGGGCGCTGCATTGCGCGTCCCTTTCTGCACTTCTTGCGTGCTTCTTTTTCCGCTCCTTTGGGCATCCTCGGGGCTACCAGCGCGAGCCGGCGCCGCCGCCTCCGAAGCTGCCTCCGCCGAAGCCTCCGCCCATGGAGCCCCCTCCGCCGCCGAAGCCGCCCAGTCCGCCGAAGCCGCCGATGATGGGCCCTCCGCCGCGCCCTCCGAAGCCGTTGTCGCGCCATTCGCGCTCCTGGCGCCGCACCACATGGCCGCAGTGCGTGCAGACGAAGGTGTACTCGACGATGCGGTGCTGGGGGGTGAGCCCCAACACGCGCCGCTCCTCACGGACGAGCGTATGCTTGTGGCAGCGCGGGCAGCGCTTCTCCTGCCGCCGGCGGTGGAGCGCCAGCAGCGAGGTGGCGAGGAAGAAGAGGATGACCGCGCCGAAGATGTAGAGCACCGGCAGCGGCCCGTCGTCCGGCTCCTCCTCCCCGAATGCGATGCCGCTGCCCGTCAGGGCGCCCGCCACGGCCTCGACACCGGCCACCATGCCGCCGCTGTAGTCCCCCGTGCGGAAGCGGGGCAGCATCAGCTGCGTCTGAATCCGCTTGCAGAGGGCGTCGGTCAGAACCCCCTCGACGCCGTATCCCGTCACGAAGCGGATTTCGCGCCGGTCGCGGACCAGCAGGATGCCCACGCCGTTGTCGTCGCCGGCGCGCCCCACGCCCCAGCGGCGGAAGAGGTCGATGGCGAAGGTGAAGAGATCGTCGCCGGCAATCTCGTCGACGGCCACCACCGCCACCTGGGCGATGCCCTGCCGGCGCAGCGAGCCGCAGAGCGAGTCGATGCGGGCGACGGCTGCCTCGGAGAGAATCCGGTCGGGATTCGAGACGTAGCGGTTGCGGTCCGTCAGCTGGACGTTGGGAATCTCCTCCACGCGGTAGCCGGCCGCCCGTGCGGGTGTGGCCGCAAGGAGCGGGAGCATCAGGCTCAGGAGGATGGTGGTCAGCAGGGTGCGCATGGTTGAAAACAGGGGGTTGTGTGGTGCAAACATACGAAAAAAGCGGCAAATTGCCCAATGGTGCAGGGGGCCTTTCGTCGCTTTTTTTCGTCGGCCGGTCGGGCGGCCCGGGGCGGGGGAGGGAGGTGCCCCGGGGCCGCGGGCGGGGCCGGGCCGATGGAGGGTCCGGTCCGGGAGGCGGTTCCGTGTGTGGGTCCGGGCTGGTGAAAGGTCCGGGCCGGAAGAGGTGCCGCTTACGCCCGCTCATCGCCCGCTCAGAGGCGGCTGCGGTCCTCGGCGGCTCCCGCCTCGACGCTCTTCTTCTGGAAGGCCTTGCCCGCCTTGAAGTTGTAGGTTACGCCCACCTGGAACCGGATGGAGCTCCAATTCTGGCGAACCTGCTGGTGGCGTACGAAGTCGTCGCCGCGTGCGCCGACCGTCTGTGCCCGGTTCAGCAGGTTGTAGGCCGAGAAGGTGCAGGTCAGACGGTCGCCGAAGAAGCTCTTCTTGATGCTGGCGTTGAGGAAGTGCATCGCGTCGACCCAGCACGAACCCAGATAGAGCCGGTTGTTGTAGCGGTACGAGAGGTCGAGGTAGACCTTGCCCGGCAGCGTGAAGGTGGTCTGCGCGTTGGCGAAGAGGTAGTGGTGGTACCGGATTGAGCCGTGGCTCGAGAGGCGCATGCCGTTGTAGACGTAGTTGGCGTTGAGGTTGAGCGTCCACCACTTGGTGAGCTGGAACGGCAGGCTTGCGGCCAGGTAGTAGCTCGCCGTGCGGTCGTAGTTGAGCCAGAGGATGCCCAGCACGTCGGGATTCTCGGCGTCGGGAACCATGTCCTGGTTGATTTCGTCGTCGACGATGCTGATGCCGGCCGTCAGCGTGTACTTGTGGGCGAGCACCGCCGTGAGGCTCACGTCGCTCGTGTAGCTGGGGAGCAGGTCGGGGTTGCCCGTCTGGTAGGTGTAGTCCGAAATCTGCGAGCGGTTGGGCATGAGCGTCCAGAAGCTCGGGCGGCGGATGGTCCGCGCATACTGCGCCACCAGCGAGTAGGCTCCGTCGCTGCTCAGCGAGTAGGAGACGTTGGCGTTGGGGAAGAGGCTGAAGTAGTTCTGCTCGACGCCGTTGCGCCGCCCGTCGGTGCGGGTGTACTCGCCGCGCAGCCCCGCCGTGACGCCCCAGCGGCCGAGCTTGGCCGTCACGACGCCGTAGGCGGCCGCGATGTGTTCGGTGTAGTCGACGCGGAGACTCTGGTCGTCGTTGCGCACCCACTCTTCACCCTTGAGGTACTGGTAGAGGGAGTTGTTGCAGGTGTGGTTGCGCGTATACTTGGCGCCGGTCTGGAGGCTCCACTTCGGCGAGAACTTCTTGTCGAGGGCCAGCGTCAGCGCGGCAACCTCGAACGAGTTGTCCGTGTGGTCGCGGTAGGTCGAGTCGACGGCGGGAAGCCCCTCCGACAGCATGCGGCTGAAGTTGTCGTTGCGCGACGTGGCTTCGCGGCGGGCGTAGTCGCCCAGCACCTTGAACTGCGACCCCAGTGTGTCGATTTTCCAGATGTAGTTGAAGGTCCCCTCGTAGCCGTCCACGACGCTCGTCGGGCGGAACCGGCTGTCGGTCTCGGAGGTGGTGCCGTTGCCCATCATCGAGTGGGTCTGCGTCGTGCCGCTCTCCGTCATGCGGAGGTAGGAGAACTCGGCGCCCACGCTGTGGCGGTCGTTGATTTCGTAGATGGCCCCGAGCCGGCCGCCTCCCGACGTGTCGTCGTTCTTCATGGTCGATTCGGCATTGAGCCGCTTGCTGCTGGTCGTGTAGTCGGTCTTTTCGGTCGAGAGGACCTCCGAGGGTCCGAACGAGGCCCAGGCCGAGGCGTTGATGTCGAACTGCCCCGTATGGATGCTGATGTTGGCTGCCGGCATGTACGAGCTGCCCATCTTGCCCTGTGTCGTGCGCATCGAGACCGAGCCGTTCAGGCCGTTCTCGCGCCGCTTGCGGAGCGTGATTTTGATAACGCCGCCCGACGAGTCGGCATCGTAGTCGGCGCCGGTGACGGGCACCACCTCGATTTTCTGAATCTCCTCGGCCCGCAGCGAGCGCAGGTAGGTGAGCAGCTGCTCGGGCTCCATGCGCAGTTCGCGGTCGTTGATGAAGACCTTCGAGCCGCTCTTGCCGTTGATGGATATCTTGTCGTCGCTCACCCAGACGCCCGGCGCCTGTTCGAGCAGCTCGACGCCGTCGCGCCCGATGGCCGAGGGGGTGTTGGCCACGTCGACCACGAAGCGGTCGGCTTCGCGGCGGATGAGCTGCGCCTTGACGGTCACCCCTTCGATTTGGGTCGCCGCGGTGCGGAGCGTCAGGTTGCCCAGTTCGCCGTCGGCGGCGAGCTGCACGTCGCGGTCGATGGGTTCGTAGCCGACATACTGGATGCGGAGGTGGTACTTGCCCGCCGGGACGCGCAGTTCGAAGCGACCCTCCTCGTCGGAGGCCATCCCCGCCACCTGCTTTTCGTCGCGCAGCAGCACGACGGTGGCGTATGCCACGGCATTGCCCTGTTCGTCGACCACGCGGCCGCGGGTCGGGAGCATGCGGGCCGCGAAGAGCTCCGTGAGGGAGAGCATCAGTGCAAGTGAGAGAAGAACCAGTTTCTTCATGGCTTTATTGTGTTTTATTATTGTTTGCGTTGCTTGTTATTTGACAATGCAAATATAAATAAATTTCGTTGTATTATGCAATACAAAGTACTAAATTTTCGCATAATTTTTTGATACATATATTTATTAAAAAGAAATAGAGCCTCTTTTAAGAGGTAGCGAGGTGCTTGTGGTATGAGAATGTGTAGTTAAAGGAGAGGGGATTTAGCATTCGTAGTAGAGGTAAAAAGGAACTGACTATTGAAATCAATTGCAAGCACGGATAACGGTGGTATGTATTGAGTGGTAAAAGTTTCGAAATAATAAAAGTATTTTATTTGCTTAAGATTCAAACTTTATTTTTAGTGTATCGAGAATATCGATACGCTTTTTTGATGGCATTTAGGCTATTGGTTTTGCAACGAAAACGACCAATTTTTAATCGCAAAAACACCAATAGGCACAATGAATGCCCTCGCTGTATGGCGTGGGTTGTGCTTATGTTTTTGCAGGCGCTTGGTCGTGCCTCGTTGCAATAAGCATGACCTGCGTTTCTTTTTTATGGTTAAGCGTATGCCATCTTTGGCATAGACTATAATGTTTAACGATTAAAATAATACAGCGTTATGAAAAAGAAATCTTTTTTTCTCCTACTGTTTGTCTCGGCCTTTTATCCATGGTGTCATGTATGCCAAAAATGTATCCGCTGAGGGGGCAATACAAAGTCGAAAATACTATTGAAACTACATCGTCATACGAGGATGTTTGGAATAAAGTAATAAATTTTTTTGCGTCAAACAATATTGCAATTTCGACAATCGATAAATCAAGCGGCATTGTGGCTGCGAATGATGTCGTTTTTTGGAAGACATGCCTTACAATGGAAGATAAAAGGGGTGTAATTGAAAATCCCCAGGCTTGGTTTGTCATGCCGTATGAAAAGAATACCAAGCCGGTATCAGTGCAATGTTCGCTTAATGTTCATGTGATAGACACGAATGATGGACGTGTTTCTATAACAATAAATATTGGTAATATTAGGGGAAAAGAGATTACATCTAATTTTACGGGATTAGCCATATATCCATCCTATAATTTTTCGTCTACGGGAAAATTCGAGAAAACATTATTAGATATATTTAGATGAGCCGCATGTATTAATGTGTTGATATGATTGTCTTACTTAAGTTTGGATTGGATGTTTATCCAATCCTTTTTGTTTAAATTGGATAAACTGTTAAAGCAAAACGATTTGTAATATTTTCAAGAGAAGGTTTTTCAGCTCTTTACGACTGATGTATAGACGAACAGTGTCTTTGTAGTTTGTTTTGAGCGCAATCCATGGTGCCGAGACAGATCATCTGGAGAATCCAGCCGTCATGCCGGAAACAGCCGCGGTGGTCGCCGACTCGGAACGCGGTACTCCTGCCGCGCCGAGTCCCGGTATTGCAGGATGCCGCCGCGCTGCGGAGCGGCTTCTGCATGAGGCGTTTCCGGTGCTGCGGCCGTCCGCAGCGTCCCGTCCGGAGGCTCTGCCGGCCGGCCGCGCTTCCCGCGCCGGAGCGCACAGCGCACTTCGGCCGCGTTTTTCGAAAAAAATCGGCGTCACGCCCTCGGGAATCCCGGGAATAATTCCTAAATTTGCAGGATGAATTACGATGACTGATTACGCCCCGAACCTATGCTGAGCCTGATTTTCTTCATCTTCCTCGTCCTCCTCTGCACCCTCTTCATGGTGCTCTCGGCCCTGGCCCTCGTCCTGTGCTGGCCCTTCGACCGCGCGCGCCGCACGGTGCATGAACTCTCGCGCATTCTCGTGCGCATCTTCTTCGCCATCCCGCCCCTGTGGCGGCAGCGCGTCATCGGACGGGAGCTCATCGACCGGCATCAGCGCTACGTGATTGTCATCAACCACCGTACGGTCATCGACATTCCGACGCTCTACTACCTGCCGCTCAACTTCCGCTGGGTCTCCAAGCGCGAGGTCTACAAGGTCCCCTTCTTCGGGCAGTACCTCTTCCTGCACGGCGACATCTGCATCAACCGCGGCCGCGCCACGGAGGCGATGGAGCAGCTGCTGCGCGAAGGCAAGCTCTGGCTCTCGCGCGGGGCTTCGGTGGCCATCTTCCCCGAAGGGACCCGCTCGAAGGACGGCGAGATTCACCGCTTCAAGGCGGGCGGCTTCCTGCTGGCCAAGGAGGCGGGCGTGGCGATTCTCCCGGTGGTCACCGAGGGAACCAACACGCTGATTCGCCCCAACGGCCTCTTCAACTGGGGCAACCGCATCACGATTCGGGTGCTGCCGCCGGTTCCGGCCGAGCGCGTGGCGGCCGAAGACCCCCACGTGCTGATGCAGGAGGTGCACGACGCGATGTGCTCTGCGCTGGAGGAGATTCGTCGCAAATAGGACCGCCGGGGTCCGACAGCCGCATCCCGCCTCGCGTGCGCGGGTGCGCCCTTCGTGCCGGAGGACGAACGGACCGCGCTCCGCGGGCGTCCTGCGGTGCTTCCGGTTATGGACTGAACATGAATTATGGCTGACTTATTGAATAATATTCCTACGGACAACTACGGCGACGACGCCATCGTCACCCTCACGCCCCGCGAGCATATCCGCCTGCGCCCGGGCATGTACATCGGCAAGCTGGGCGACGGCTCGCAGGCCGACGACGGCATCTACGTCCTCATCAAGGAGGTGGTGGACAACTCTGTCGATGAGTTCATCATGGGCGCCGGCAAGCAGATCGACGTGACGGTCGAGGACGACATCGTGACTGTCCGTGACTACGGGCGCGGCATTCCGCTCAAGTCCCTCGCTGCGGCCGTCAGCGAGATGAATACCGGCGGCAAGTACGGCGGTTCGGCCTTCAAGAAGACCGTCGGACTGAACGGTGTCGGCGTCAAGGCCGTCAATATGCTTTCGAGCGAATTTACCGCCCGTTCGGTGCGCGACGGCGAGGCCCGCACGGTGACTTTCGCGCAGGGGCTCGAGCAGAGCGACCGCTGGGAGAGCGGCGTGCAGGAGAAAAACGGTACGTTTATCAGTTTCCGTGTGGACCGGGAGGTGTTCGGCGACTATTCCTACAATCTGGAGTACGTCGAGCAGATGATTCGCAACTATACTTACCTCAATCTGGGGCTGACCTTCCGTTTCAACGGCCAGAGCTATGTTTCGAAGAACGGCTTGCTGGACCTCCTGGGCGAGAACATGACCGAAGAGCCGCTCTATGCGCCGATCCACCTTTCGGGCGAGGATATCGAAGTGGCCATCGCACACGGTACGGGCTACGGCGAGAGTTACTATTCGTTCGTCAATGGACAATACACCTCGCAGGGCGGTACGCATCAGGCGGCTTTCCGTGAAGCGATCGCCAAGACCATCAAGGAGTTTTATCACAAGGATTACGACCCTTCCGACATCCGCACGTCGATCATAGCTGCCATTTCGGTCCGTGTGACCGATCCGGTGTTCGAGTCGCAGACCAAGATCAAACTGGGTTCGAAGGAGATCGAACCGGGGGTTTCGCTGCGCAATTTCATCGTCCAAGCACTTGGACGATTACCTGCACAAGCACTCCGAAACGGCCCAGATCCTGCAAAAGAAGATCGTCGAGAACGAGAAGGAGCGCAAGGCGATCTCCGGTATTCAGAAGAAAGCCCGCGAAACGGCCAAGAAGGTGTCGCTCAACAACAAGAAGCTGCGCGACTGCAAGATACATCTGACGGACAAGAACGAGCTGGCCGAGGAGTCGATGATCTTCATCACGGAGGGTAATTCGGCATCCGGTTCGATCACCAAGAGCCGCGACGTGCGTACGCAGGCGGTTTTTTCGCTGCGGGGCAAGCCGCTCAACTGCTTCGGCCTCACGAAGAAGGTCGTATATGAGAACGAGGAGTTCAACCTGTTGCAGGCGGCGCTCAACATCGAGGAGGATATGGACAACCTGCGCTACAACAAGGTCATCATCGC
>OKTR01000401.1_pt1 | contig 16412 bp, 15 predicted proteins | sample 1606431 | NCBI WGS metagenome assembly OKTR01 (sample SAMEA3879591, study PRJEB24766) | human gut metagenome | biome: human-associated habitat; feature: feces | place: USA | collected 1985/1987
AAATGCAAAAACAAACAATGATACTTCAAAATCAATAGTTACACAAAATACTGTATCAGATAAAACTATAAAAATTATTGATATTCAAATCGAAGCCAAAAACGGTTCAGATATTACAGCTAAAGTTCAGCAGGCACTTGATGTTGCAAGAGATTTTGCAATGGATAGTGTTCCGTATAGAATTATTATCCCTAAGGGTACTTATACTATCTCCTCTGCACTTGAAATTTATAGTAATACACAAATCTGTGCTGAGGGCGCTCATATAATCAAGCAAAGCTTTTCGGGTGGTATGCTGAGAACAGCCTTTCCAAAAGGTGACAATAAGTTATATGGATATTCAGGATATAAGAATATTAAAATTGTTGGTGGAATATGGGACGGAAATGCAGAAAGCCAAAAATATGGCGAAGGAAAATGCAAGGTATTTTCAAGCTTTAGGTTTGCACACGCTACAAATATAACTCTCGAAAATCTTTCTATAACTAATAATGTTGGTTCACATCATCTTGAACTTGGTGGTATTGATGGTGCTACAATCACAGGTTGTACCTTTGAAGGTTATAAAGATGGTGGTATTTCTGGTGGAAAAGAGGCTATTCAGCTTGATGTTATGTATAGCCCAGAAGTTTTCGTAGGCTATCCGGCTTTTGATGATACACCTTGCATAAATGTAAAAATATCGAATAATACTTTTAAAAATGTAAATAGAGGTGTTGGAAATCATACAGCTGTAAATGGAGTGTATTTTGAAAATGTAGAAGTGACAAATAATATCTTTGAAAATATTACTCAGCAGTCAATTCTTGCATTAAATTGGAAAGATTGCAATATTTCAAATAATATTATGAGGAATGTGGGTTCTGGTGTTGATTTTAAATATATGGAGCCAACTCTATATAATAATCCAAAGGTTGGCAGTACAAATATAGATTCACAGTCAAAATCTACTATTTCAAATAATATAATCTCAATAAGCTCAAGTGCAAATGAAAATCTTCCATATATTTTTGGTATTCGTGCTTGGGGTACAACTATTAATGAAGCTAATAATTCAAACTCAATTTTAGAAGGAAATTATTTTGTTGAGGGTGTGGATATTTTTAATAATAATATTACAGCACTTGGTAGAATAGACGCTGGAATTTCTGGAAAGCTTATGAACGATAGCAAAATCTATAACAATATAGTAGATTTTTCAAATTCTAAAGGCAATGAAAACAGCAGAGGCATTTATCTAAGGCAAAGCAATAATAATACAATAGAAAATAATACTTGCCATCAGATTAATGGTACTGGTGGAAATGGTATACATCTTTCAGCAAGTGATAAAAATATTATAAAAACTAATACTATTACTGATTGTACAGGCAATGGCATCTCACTTAATACCTATTCAAATGAAAATCAGATTATAGGTGGCAACGTTCTTGGAAATTCTGTGAATGGAATTTCATTGAATTCAAGCAGTGCAAATACTGTAAAGAATATAAGTGACATTAAGGGCAACGGAAATTACGGAATTATAATAAGCAATTCCTCAAGTAGCAATAAAGTTATAGGAGTAAAAGTAGACTCGAATAAAAAGAGTGGAATAGCTGTGAGCGGTTCAAGCTCAAGTAATACACTTACAAATAATGTTTCTAAAAACAATGGTGGAAACGGTGTTTTGATTTATAACTCTGCTAATAATATCGTAAGCTCATCTTCTTTCTCAGCTAATAAGAATTATGGACTTACAATTTCAGGCAATAGTAGGTCGAATAAAGCAACTTTATGTAATTCAAATAATAATAAAAAAGGACAGGCTGTTATTACAGGTAAATCAAGCAACAATAATGTTGATGTAATAAAGACAGACAATAAAGCAAAAGGAACATTGCCAAGTATTCCGCAAGGTGTTAAGCTTGGAGGTCGTACATCTACTAAAATAAAACTTCAATGGAGTAAAAGTGAAAATGCAAGCGGATATTATGTATACCGAAAAGACAATAACGGCATTTATAAAAAGATAAAGACTATTGAGGGAAATTCTATACTTTCTTTCATAGATAGCGGACTTACTCCAAATAAAAGCTATTCTTATAGAATTACTGCCTATTATAAATCAAATGGCAATGTTATAAACTCAAGCTATTCTAAAACTGTAAGCTATACTACACTTTTAAAAGCAACAGATAAGTTTACTGGAACATCTACAAAAAATACCATAACTCTTAAATGGAATAAGGTTTCGGGTGCTACTGGATACTATGTATATAGATATGACGCAAAATCAAATAGCTATAAAACCCTTATAACATTTAATAATGAAAATAGTATTTCAGTAAGAGTTACAGGTCTTAACCCAAATACAAAATATACTTATAAAGTTATGGCATTTAAGAAAACAAATAGTGGTACTTTAAAGGGAGATATCTCAAAAGCTTTGTCTGTTACAACTAAAAAATAAGCAGAAAAAATCTATTGACAAAGCATTTTTAAAGTGCTATATTAGCATTAGAAATCAAATAGATTAAATGTAATGATAAGGAAGCGTTTTTCAAATACGGTTTCAAAAGAGAGCAGAGGTCATCGGCTGAAAGCCTTTGCAGAAACTATGATTAACGACACCGCCTTTGAACATTACTGCGAAATAAGCAGTAACGCCTGCCTGCGTTATGGACATTAACGAGATGACGGATTTTTATTATATTATCCGTTAAGCTTGGGTGGAACCACGGTGAAAATTCCCCGTCCCAGTGTATCCTTAGTGATACTTTGGGGCGGTTTTTATTTTGTCTGTTTGGTAAATTCTATTTTAATAAGGAGCTGTTGAAAAATGATTAAGGTAACGCTTAAAGACGGAGTTGTTAAAGAGTATGAGAGCGGAACAACAGTTGCAGAGGTTGCAAAGTCACTTGGTGCAGGACTTTATAAGTCTATGTGTGCCTGTAAGATTAATGGCAATGTCTGCGATATAAGAACTCCACTTACAGAGGATTGTGAGCTTGCTATCCTCACTTTTGATAATGTTGATGGTAAAAAGGCTTTCTGGCATACTACATCTCATATTCTTGCTCAGGCTGTTAAGAGATTATATCCTGAGGCAAAGTTTGCTATTGGCCCTGCGATTGACACAGGCTTTTATTATGATTTCGATGTAGAAAAACCATTCTCTCCTGAGGACTTAGAAAAGATTACAGCAGAGATGAAGAAAATCGTTAAGGAAGGACTTGAGCTTGAAAAGTTTGAGCTTTTTCCTGATGAGGCTGTTAAACTTCTTGAGGAAAAAGATGAGCCATATAAGGTTGAGCTTTGCAAGGAACACGCAGATAAGGGAGAGCCAATCAGCTTTTATAAGCAGGGCGAATTTATAGACCTTTGTGCAGGTCCTCACCTTATGTCTGTTGCTCCTGTAAAGGCTATTAAACTCACAGCCTGTACTGGTGCATACTGGCGTGGAAACCAAAATAATCGCCAGCTTTGCAGAGTTTATGGTGTTTCTTTCCCTAAGGCATCTATGCTTGAGGAACATCTTAAGATGCTTGAGGAGGCTAAGGAGCGTGACCACAACAAGATAGGCAGAGAGCTTGAGTACTTCACAACTGTTGACTATGTAGGTCAGGGACTTCCTGTACTTCTTCCTAAGGGTGCAAGAGTTATCCAGTTACTCCAGAGATGGGTTGAAGATGTTGAGCAATCAAAGGGCTGCTTGTTGACAAAAACACCACTTCTCGCAAAGAGAGAGCTTTATAAGATTTCAGGACACTGGGACCACTATCTCGATGGTATGTTTGTTCTTGGTGACCCATATGACGAGGAGAAAGAGTGCTTTGCACTTCGTCCTATGACTTGCCCATTCCAGTATCAGGTATTCCTCAATAAACAGCGTTCTTACAGAGAACTTCCTATGAGATTGACAGAAACATCTACACTTTTCAGAAATGAAGCAAGTGGTGAAATGCACGGACTTATCAGAGTTCGTCAGTTTACAATCTCTGAGGGACACTATATTCTCCGTCCTGACCAACTTGAGGAAGAATTTAAGAACTGTCTCGAGCTTGCAAAATATTTCCTCGATACAGTAGGTCTTCTCGAAAATTGCACATTCAGATTCTCTCAGTGGGACCCTGAAAATAAGAATAATAAGTATGAGGGTACAAAGGAGCAGTGGGAGGAATCTCAGGCAGTTATGAAGAAGATTCTTGACCATATCGGACTCGATTACGAAATTGGTATTGATGAGGCTGCATTCTATGGTCCTAAGCTTGATATTCAGTATAAGAATGTATTCGGCAAGGAAGACACAATCGTTACTATCCAGATTGATATGCTCGAGGCAGAAAGATTTGGAATGTACTATGTTGATAAGGACGGTCAAAAGAAGATTCCTTATATTATTCATAGAACTTCACTTGGCTGTTACGAAAGAACTCTTGCTTATATGCTTGAGCGTTTTAATGGTGTACTTCCACTTTGGCTTGCACCTGAGCAGATAAGACTTCTTCCTATCAAGTCAGCTCATAACGAATATGCACAATCTATCGCAGATAAGTTGACAGCACTTGGAATGAGAGTAACTGTTGATAGTAGAGAAGAAAATATCGGCCCTAAGATTAAGAACGCAAGACTTGAGAGAATACCATATATTCTTGTTATCGGTGATAATGAGGTTGCTTCTAATACAGTTACAATTCGTTCAAGAAAAAGAGGCGAGATGCCTAATACTCCTGTTGATGAATTTATCCAAATGGTCAAAACAGAGGTTGACACTAAAGAAAAATAATTTTTGAGTTATTTCTGTTTTTATAGTTGAATATTTATCTACATTTAGCACGGCTCGGATTTCGGGCTGTGCTTTTGTATTTGTAGGAATTGAATATTATTCCTGAAAATATCTCGATTATTGAAATAAAACAGTATAAAGTAGCAAAAGCTGTGTCTTTTTTGTACAATATTGCAATTTGAATTTTATTAGTTTATACTAAAAATCTTCAACTTAATGTAGCGTGATGTACGAATCAGATAGCATAAAATGTAAAGTTTTCTGTAAGTATTGACAAATTGAATGAAATCGTGTTTAATAATATTAAAGAAATTGAGAAACTATATCTTTTGAATCATAAATAAAATATCGTTATATTACAGAATAATATTATTTGATGAAAATTGTGCTTTATTAAAATTTCATCAAACTTATCGTGGTTTAAATTCAAAATTTTATTTTTAAGAAATTTAGGCAAAGAAAATATATAATTTGTGCTATATAACATTCAAACCTAACATATTAAATTTCCGTAGTGAAACCGATATTTTCTTAAAATGACAGGTGGTGAATTTTATGCTGAATTTTGATGGAACAGCTATATCTATGGGTTACGCTATCGGAAAGATTCTTTATTTGAATAATTCAAAAAAGAGTATTCCAAAATATACAATAACAGATACAGAAAAAGAAATGGCAAGACTTATAGAAGCAAGAGATGCAGTTTATGACCAGCTAACCATTTTAAATGAACGAGCAAAGGAAAGCATCGGTGGTAAAAATGCTTTGATTTTCCAATTTCATCAGATGCTTCTGAACGATAATTCTCTTAGAGATTATTCAAAAAATATAATAATAAATGAACATATGAATTGCGAATATGCTGTGAAAAAAACATCAGAGCATTTTTATAACATCTTTGCCAATTTAGAAGATGATTATATGAGAGAGCGTGCAGATGATATTGTCGATTTATCTAACAAGCTTTTAAATACGCTTATGTCAGAAAATGAGATAAGCAAGGTTAATATAACAGAGCCTTTTATTATTGCTGCGAGAGAACTTTACCCGAGTGATACACTTTCTTTCACAAAAGAAAATATACTTGGTATTATTACATCTGTTGGTTCTTTTACTTCTCACGCATCTATTATATCAAGAATTTTGGGCATACCGTCTATCTCTAATACAAATGCCGTTTTAGAGCGTTTAAATGGCAGATATGCCATTCTTGATGGGGAAAAGGGAAAGCTCTTTGTTGACCCAACAGAGGGTATGCTTTCTCAGTATAGGTCTAAGAAGGAACGATATGAACAATATCATCAAATGCTCAATAGCCAGAAAAATCTTCCTACTGAAACAATAGACGGAAAGAAAATAGGACTTTTTGCAACAATCGGTTCAATAGACGGTGCTCAGGTTGCAATAGATAATGATGCAGAGGGAATAGGCTTTTTGAAAAGTGATTTTCTCTTTGCCGGAAGAGCGTCTTTGCCAAGTGAAGATGAGCAGTTTATGGCATACAGAGCAATCTCTAAAACGATGGGAACAAAGGTTACTAACATATGCATGCTCGATATGCTTCCAGAGCAAGAGTGTAGCTACTTTAATATATCAAAGGAAAGTAATCCTGCTATGGGTATGCGTGGAATAAGACTTCTTCTTGAAAATCCAAGTGTGCTTAAAAAACAGTTAAGAGCTATATATAGAGCTTCAGCTTTTGGTAAGGTTTCTATATGTATTCCTATGGTATCATCTGCAAATGAAGTGCGTTCCTTTAAAAAGACGGCTAAAGAGGTTCGTGATGAATTAAAGAGAGAGGGCATAAATTATGACCCATCAACGCAGATAGGAATAATAGTAGAAACACCTGCGGCGGCAGTTATAAGCGATATTCTTGCCGAAATGGTAGATTTTATAAACATAGGTACTAATGATTTAACTCAATATACCTTGGCTGTTGACAGAAATAATGAGGACCTCATAAATTTCTACATAACAGCACATAAAGCGGTTTTAAGACTTATTAAGATGACCATACAAAATGCTCACAAGGCAGAAATTCCTGTTGGAATATGTGGTGACCTTGCTGCTGATAAGCGACTTACAGAAAAATTCTTGAGATATGGTGCAGATAGTTTTTCGATTATTCCAAGCAAAATACTTGAGATGCGTTCTGAAATAAGAAAAGTAGACCTTAATGAAAAGAAATCAAAATAAAGGTGATTAGATGGATTCAAAAGAGCGAGCATTGCTTGCTATTGAAGCTCTAAAACAAGAATATCCTGATGCAATATGTTCACTTGTTTATACTGAACCTTTACAGCTTCTTATAGCTACAAGGCTTGCTGCACAATGTACAGATGCACGAGTAAATATGGTTACTCCAGCATTATTTGAACGCTTTAAAACAGCAGAGGATTTCGCAGAGGCTGATATATCAGAAGTGGAAAGGTATATTCATTCTTGCGGACTTTATAAGACTAAGGCGAGAGATATAGTTGCTATGTGTCAGATGCTTGTTTCGGATTTTGGTGGGGTAGTGCCTGATACAATCGAAAAGCTGATAAAGCTCCCTGGCGTAGGTAGAAAGACGGCAAACTTAGTTGTTGGGGATATTTTTGGAAAGCCTGCTGTGGTTGTTGATACTCATTGCATAAGGATAACCTCAAGACTTGGTTTTCATTCTATTAAAGATGCAAATAAGATAGAAAAGATATTGAGAGATGTTCTTCCACCAGAAGAAAGCAATGATTTTTGTCATAGGCTCGTACTTCATGGCAGAGCTGTCTGTGACGCACGAAAACCAAAATGCGATGAATGTTGTATGAATGGCTTTTGCGAATATTACAGCCAAAATAAGGCGATTTAAAATATATAAATAAGCATTTGCAAAAGGATTATGTTTTTTCTTGCTCCTCTTGAAAAGCCAAAAAACATATGATATAATATGACCAAAAGAACCAAAATAGTCATATTTCAAGGAGGTTCAACCTTGGCTTTTACCGAATACGAAACAGAACAGCTCCGCAAGGCACTGCTGAAGGAAACGAGACACTGTGCGGTCACGCTGGGAATGAAGAAAACCTCTGTTGACCAGTTGACGAAGGCTGTAGGTATAGCAAAAGGCTCATTCTATAAATTTTATGAATCAAAGGAAATGCTGTTCTTCGCAGTTTTGGAGGGCATCCATTCCGAGCTTTACGGAGTGGCTGACCAAGCATTGAGCGAAACTGCCAGTCTGCCGACCTCAGAACGTGTGGCAAAGGCAATCCTTGCCGTATGCAAACGGCTGTCCGATACTGGCGACATGATTTTCATAGAAAACGATGCTAAGCTGCTTTTGCAGAGATTGCCAGAGGAAGTGAAAAAAGTGCATTACCACGATGACGAGACGCATATTCGCCAGCTTCTGGAGAAATATGACCTTGTGCCAAAGTGCGGTACTTCCTTGGCTGTCGCTACTGTATTTGGATTAATTCTCACAGTTTCGCACAAGGAGCAAATAGGAGAACTGTACCCTCAAGCGCTGGAAACACTGGTAAACGGCACTTGTAGGGAATTATTTTAATAGACCAAAATGCCACAGAGATGTGGCATTTCAAAGACACACGAGTTAGCTAAATCTAACCTTATGCTTTAATATGTATTGGTTAGACAAATCTAACAAAAAAGGAATGATAGCGATGCTATAACACGAAAATTTCTGGAACAGAAATGTCAGTTTATACAACCGTTTCATACGAAAGGATTGGGAGGCATAAGGCTCTATAATAAAAGTTGGGGGTAGAAAAAGAGCCTACAGATAAAAAGTAGAGAATATTTTACCAAAATCCGTATTTTACATATGTTTTCCAACAAACATATCAATTCTACAATAAAACAAGCGACAGTTTAATTTTCTGCCACTTGCAATTACACTTTATTCTATTTTTTCAGATTACGCAAACTATTGACATTGAGCTAAAATTTTTAAATAGAGCATATAAACAAAACCGCATTAACACTGATACCTCAGCATTAATGCGGTTTTGTTTTGGCAAATCACTCTAATTTGGATACAAGCTGCACCTCACAGCCTTACAAAAGCCTTTGAAACAAGGCGTTTTTCGACTTCTTGCACACGATTATTATTCCTGCTCGACTTGATGGCTTGCGCCATTCAGTTGGACTTTTTGGTTTTTGCAAAGGTTGGAGATTATTTCCCTTGTGATAGTGATACAGTAAAGCCAGAATATCTTGTCTGGGACGCAAGTATGGACGCAAATTTCAAGCAGATTGAGCTTCTCACAAATCAGCTTTATACAATTTCAGAAATGGGTTCTGCTGTGTTTGGTGATTTGACGAATAAGGCTGGTGATGTTCCAAGCGGTTCGGCTTTAAGACGATTGATGATGTCACCACTCGCCAAAGCTCGAAGAATTGCAAACCGCTTTGACGCTGTTTTGAAGAAAATTATATCTGCAAGTGCTGAAATTATGGGAACAGAAATAGCACCCGAAGAAATCACTGTCACATGGCATGATGGCTTACCTGCCGACCCAGCGGAAAACGCTGAAATCATGTCAGTTCGTACAGGCGGAAAGGCTACACTGTCGCAGTATACAGCGATTCAAAGGCTTGATGATATGTCCGCAGCTGATACCGATGCGGAGCTTGCTATGATACGCTCTGATGATATTGATTCAAGCGTTGGCTTAGAAGAACCTGCCCTTGAGCCTATCGAGGGTATTTGATGAATACGCAGAAAAGACTGATTGAAACATATCAGAAGGCACAGAAAAAGCTTGTTGAGATAATCAAGCGTAAGCAGGCTCACGGCTCGGCAGCAGCTTATGAAAGGTCGCTTTTAAGGCAGATTCAAAAGGAGCTTAAAAAGCTGAAAAAATCTTCAAAAGCACTTGTTGAACAGCTCATCAAAGAAAACTACAAAACAGGCTTGCAAAACTTAATTGATGACTTACTAAAAGACAATACCGCACCAAGATTGTTTAATATGTTCAGCGGACTTAACACAAGTCAGATTGAACTTATTACTCAAAACGCTAATATCGACTTGAACAAGGCAATTAACATTGTTGGTCGCAGAGTTCAGGACGCAGTCAGAGAAGCCAGTATCGAAGCAACAGCAGAAAAGCTCACAACAGGTCAGACAATCAGAGAAATGCAGAAAAATCTTCAAGATAAACTTAAACAGCAAAATCTGACAGCAGTAGAATATGCCAACGGTACGAAAATGCCGATTGAAAAATATGCTGAAACTGTTGCTCGCTCAACTACTGCAGAAACTCAAAATAAGGCTAAAGTTATACAAGGACAAGACTGGGGCTACGACCTTGTGAGGTTTACAGAACATAGCCCTACCTGTGAAGTCTGCTCGATGTATCAGGGCAGAGTTTATGCCCTCACGAAAGAAGCTGCCAATGGCAAATACAAAGGCTCTAAAGGTCAGCCTTTACGCTTCCCGTATCTTTATGATACGGTACTTCCGAACGGCTACAGCACAATACATCCGAATTGCCGTCACCGTCTGTCGATATTGCCGGCAGGAGCTTATACTGCTGCTGAAATGGAAGATTTTTCCCGAAAAAGCACACAGCCATTTGAAGATATTCGCTCAGATCAAGAAAGAAAGGCTTATGCACAGGAGCAGGCTGTTAAACGCAGGCGAAACGAAAGCCGAAGGCAGTATGAAAATATCAAGGCAGTTCTACCTAATGACGCTCCGAAAACATTCGCAGGTTTTGTTAAGATGAAGTCTGCAAAATCCGAGCGTTATAGGGAATTGCTGAAAGATTACCGTACTGTAATGGGTATTGCAAAACAGCAAGAAAGTGGTATAATAGAATTAGATACGACAGCTTATAAAAAAGCAAGATTTATCTATAGTACTCTTTCAAGAGAAGAACGCAAAGAGATTATAAGTAAAGGACAAAAGGCTCAGAATCCCGTTTTTTCTTATGATAGAGAAGATAATAACTTTCCAACAGTTGCTCTTAAAATCTCTAAGGAAGAAAGTACATTCGATGTTATTTCTCACGGTTCGCCAACAAGTATAGAGTTCTTCAAACAGGATTATCCTATTGGAGATAAAAAAGCTTCAATAGATGCTTATACATTATCTGTAATTCTTAAAGGACGAACAGATTACAAAGAATTTATTAAGAGCTGTAAAATAAATGGCATTGAACCAAATATAAGATTATTGGCTTGTAGTACAGGTGATACTACAAATTCAGGTAACTGTTTTGCTCAGCTATTGGCAAATGAGTTGGGAATTACAGTAAAAGCACCTACAAAAATACTATATGTAAATTCTGATGGTTCTTTTTATATAGGTGCAAGAAAAGATGGTATAATTCGTCTTTTCTACCCAAGAAAGTAAAGAGGTGTTAATTATGGAAAATAAATATTTGACCAATATTGATGTAAATGAAATGAATATAGAACAATTAGAGTCAATTACTTCAGATACTCCAATTGAACATAAACAAGAAATATTGATGTATCTTAAGAGTTTTCCAGAATGTGCTTTTACTTCTCAACCGGTATACGATAAATTCACCAAACAAAATTTAGATTCAGTAGATAATGCTATTACAGACGGTATTTATACTTGGTATAAGTCCGAAATTTATTATTTTGAAAAGTATAATCTAAAACTAAATAATGATTTTATTGAGTATGTACTGGACAAGATAAGAAATTAAGCACTTTGCAAAAAACGCAGAGTGCTTTTCTATACCTGAAAGGCGGTGATAATTTGATATGCCCGTACAACAATAAATCTGAAACATCAGTGCAAAGCTGGGTTGAAAACTCTGATAGTGAAGATGAAAACAAAAAAGTTGGAAGTACCGTAACCACAACAACTTATACACAAACGGAATGTCAAGGAGAAAAATGTGGAGCATATTATAATGGCAGATGTCACTACAAAGATTAAGCACTGACAGAGAGTAGGTGAAACAATGGATTTTCGAGAGTTTATAGAAGAAAGATTTATTAAGATAAACTAAGCACTCTAAAAAAGAGTGCTTTTTTAATGCCCTGAGCAAGGTATTGAGGGCAGAGTTTATGCTTTGACGAAAGAAGCTGCCAATGGCAAATACAAAGGTTCTAAAGGTCAAGCATTGCATTTCCCCTATCTCTATGATACAGCTTTGATAAGTGGTTACAGTACAATACACCCAAACTGTCGTCACCGTCTGTCGGTATTGCCAGCAGGAGCTTATACTGTTGCTGAAATGGAGGAATTTTCCAGAAAAAGTATGCAGCCATTTGAAGATATGCGGTCAGACAAGGAACGCAAGGCATATGCTCAAGAACAAGCAGTCAAGCGTAAACGGAACGAGAGTCGCAAGCAGTATGAGAAAATCAAGACTGCTTTGCCAAATGACGCACCAAAAACATTTGCGGCTTTTGTTAAGATGAAATCTGCAAAATCAGAGCGTTATAAAGAGCTTTTGAAAGATTACCGTACTGTAATTGGTATTGCAAAGGAGCAGGAAAGTGGTATAATAAAGAATATAGAATTACCACCAGAAATTGAGAAAATAAAAAGTATGGCTCCCGAAACCAAAGATTTGATTTCAAAAGCTATAGATGAGATTACTTCTCAATATATTGTTAGATTAGATAAAGTTGAGGTTATTGATTTAGGAAATAATTTTAAAACCACGCCATTTCAATACCAACCATATTTTGAAAATGACAAATTGAAACATAAATTGGTAATAAATAATGGCTATTACTTTAATGATTCTCAAGATGAATTTCAAGCTCGAATTTTAAGAAATTATAACAGAGGCGTTCTTGCAGCTAAATCTGTAGAAGATTTGATTGCACATGAAATGGCTCACATAATGACATTTCAAGACTTGAATTCTGAGGGTGGATTACTTTTAGAAAATAAAAGATTACAAAATTTATATGTACCAGGAGTCTCGTTATATGCAGATGCTTCTTTAGATGGTGCTGAAACTATTGCTGAAGCATTTGTAAGATTAAGAAATAATGAAAAAGTTCCTGATGAAGCAATAAGCCTTGTTAAAGAATATATTGAAAGGTGGCATAAATAATGTTAGTATTTTCACCATGTATGGATTGTAAATATTTATTTAAAGAAGATAATGATTTTAAGTGTCCTTCATATCCAAATGGAATACCTAAAAATATATTTTTTGATGGAAGCAGTAATCTTTGTAGAAGTATCAACAAAGATACAAAACATTTTAAGCCCATTTATTCTGAAAAATAAAGTACCATTAGATTGCCCTAAGCATGGCATTAAAAGGCTTTATTTTTATACTTAAATTTAGAAAGGAAACAATAATATGAATTTTGGAAAATCATAAGATAAAACTTCCTCATAAATGCCCTAAATCGCATTTAATTATTAGAGGTAAAATTATCAGTCCTATAATTTCTAAACGCTCTTAAACGGCTTATAAACGAATTTAAACGCATATATAACACAGGCAATAAGCGTACCTGCACTTTTACGGTGCAGGACGCTTTTTTATATTGCAAATTTTTTAATGAAAGGAATTTTTACTATGGGAGAACCGAACACAAATGCTTCGGCAACAGCCGCAGCCGCAGCAAAAATGGAACCGCAGACAGCAGAACCACCAAAGCAGACACAGGTTGACCAAAATGCAGAAAAGCTCAGCACCTATGAAACAGCACTGAGAAAAATTTTTAAACTTGCTGACGGCGAGGAGCTTGATGACATTGACGGCAAGCTGACAGAGCTTGAAGCAGAACGTGAAAAGCTTATTTCAGCCACGAAGGATAAGCTTATTACAGCAAGTCTTAATGCCCTTGATGGTTACAACACAAAACTACTCGCAAGGCTTATAGACAAAAGCAAGATTACTGTTGATGAAAACGGCAATATTACAGGACTTGAAGAAGCGGTAAAAGCTGTTTCAGACGAATTTCCTGCCGTAATTGTTAAAAAAGAATCTGCAAAGAAACCTTTTGTAGCAATTAACCCGGCACAGCAAACATCAACATCACAAACAATGAATGACCTCATTAGAAGTCATAGATAATAAAAAAGGAGATTTTAAAATGGCAAACATTATTACAAGAACAGACGCAGAAGCTCTTATTCCGGTTGAATCAAGCAAAGAAATTATTCAGGCAGTTCAGCATGAAAGTGCAGTTCTACAGCTTATGAAAAAGCTGCCTAATATGAGTTCAAAGCAGACTAAAATGCCAATTATGTCGGCTCTGCCCGTTGCAGGATTTGTAAACGGTGACAACGGCTTGAAACCTGTGTCCAGTGCATCATGGGAAAACAAGTACATTACCGCAGAGGAAATTGCTGTAATTATTCCAATTCCTGAAGCAGTACTTGATGATGCTGAATATGACATTTGGGCAGAGCTTAAGCCTTCGATTATTTCAGCATTTGGAAAGGTTATTGATGGTGCTGTATTATTCTCGACCGAAAAGCCAACAAGCTGGCCTGAGGGCATTGCAACAACAGCTATCACAAAAAATAAGACGGTTACATACGGAACAGGCATTGACACAGCCGAGGATATTTCCGAGCTTATGGGACTTGTCGAGGCTGACGGTTTTGATGTTACAGGCTTTGCGGCAGAAATTGCTCTGAAATCATCTTTCCGAGGTCTGCGTGATAAAAATGGCGGTCTTATCTTTGCTCCAAGCTTGCAGGCGGATACACCATCAACTCTATACGGTCAGGCAATCAACTATGTAAAAAATGGTTCTTGGGATAGCAGCAAGGTTAAGCTTATTGCTGGTGATTGGTCACAGGCGGTTTATGCAATGCGTCAGGATATGACATATAAGGTACTTGACCAAGCTGTCATCAGTGACGCAAGCGGTAAAATCTTATATAACCTTGCACAACAGGATATGGTTGCTCTTAGATGTGTAATGCGTCTTGGCTGGCAGCTGCCTAACCCAGTTACACAACTCAATAGTACTGATACACGCTATCCGTTTGCAGCTCTTGTACCTGCTGGTACTGAACATTCAGGTGGTTGATTATGTTTAAAAAAGGCATTAACAGCTATTTAAATCTTGATGAAGCAAATGAGCTTATTGACGGTGTTGATACAACAGGAAAATGGCGTGAGCTTACAGACGGTGAGCGAAAGCAATATCTCGTACTTGCAACAATACATATTGACAGCCTTATGCTTACATCTCGAAAACATAAAGCCGAACAGCAGTTACAATTTCCAAGAGGAAAAAGTTCGGAAGTACCAAGAGCAGTACTTATGGCACAAGCTCTCGAAGCACTTACATTATCTGATACACAAGCAATGCAAAGAATTTCTTTGCGTGAACAAGGTGTAACTTCAATTAAGCTTGGCAATACAAGTGAAAGCTATTCAGATGATTCAAATTCATCTTCTAAGCAAAATAATGAACTTAAAAGTAAGGTCGCAATGTCGCTTATGCGACCGTATATGCTCGGTTCAGCGGTGATGCTATGAGCTTGTTTACTCCATACTTTAAGGATAGCATTTCTGTACAGAATTATATTGGTGTCAATGATTTTGGAGATAGTCAATACAGTTCTGCAAAAGATGTGCTTTGCCGAGTAGAATACAAAACGCAGGAAACTCTTGATTCTAAAGGCAATAAAGTGATAAGCACAGCAACTATTTATGCGAGATTTTTAATCTATCACCCTCTGTCATAGCTGGAACAGCGAACGATGAATCTTATACCACTGCGATTAAAACGGCTGTAATGCCTGTTATAAGGGCTTTTGAAACAGCTTTGAATCAGGGCTTGCTTTTAGAAAACGAAAGGCACAGACACTATTTTGCTTTTGATACAACAGAACTTCTCAAGGGAGATATACTTAAACGCTATCAGGCATATCAAATAGGTTTAGCAAATAATTTCTTACAGGCTGATGAGGTTCGATATAAAGAAGACCTAAAACCGCTTGGCTTTAATTTCATACGCTTAGGCTTGCAAGATGTTCTTCTCGACCCGAAAACAAACACAATCTATACTCCGAATACAAATCAAACAACAATGTTCGGGCAAAGTATACAGCAGTCGGAAAAGCCTTTTAACGAGAAAACAGAGGAACGCTGGGACGGTCAGCCTCGTGATAATGACGGCAGATTCGATAAAGGAAAAAGACGAAGATTAGTTCGTTCAGGAGCAAAGCGAAAAAACTCTGAAAAATCTTCTAAAAGACTTGAAAAGTCGGATAAGAATGATATAATAAAGTCAAGAAATATAAGCGGAGCTTTAAATCCATTTAGTCCAGCAGCAGAAAAACATGCAACACAATATTATGAATCTGTAAGGCACATGAAGACGGACACAATAAAAATTTCTGAGGCTACTGGTATAGCTAAGCATAAAATTGATAAAATAAAAAATCATGTTTTTATATCTGAACATAATTTAATTGATGGAAAAAGGCGTTTTGACCCTGATTATGAAATGGCTCAGTCATGGCAAAGATTGATAAATGGAAAGTTTAAGGAACAAGATGTGATTCTTTTAAAACATGAATACGCCGAATTAAGATATATGGAAAAAGGCTTTTCTCAAAATGAAGCACATATTAAAGCATCTCGCAGATATAATTTTGCAAAATATTGTGATTAAGAAGGTGATTTAATGGTAAAATTGTTTAATATTTTAATATCTA
>OKTR01000402.1_pt1 | contig 16357 bp, 7 predicted proteins | sample 1606431 | NCBI WGS metagenome assembly OKTR01 (sample SAMEA3879591, study PRJEB24766) | human gut metagenome | biome: human-associated habitat; feature: feces | place: USA | collected 1985/1987
CGGGGGAATGGTAGACAGCCCGGAAAAGGCAGCCCGGACAGCAGAAGTTTTAAAAAGTGAAGACATAGAAATCCTCTTCCGCCTTGACCTTCGATGTTTCCGTTAGGGCCGTGACCCTTCCTCCGCTTTGCGTTACTTTGCATATCTTGGATATCCCCGTTCCATTACCCGTCAGAGACAGATTAACATCGCCTACAGCCAGCATGTCGGTATACAGGTGGAACGGCCCGTACAGAAGCCCCTCACCGCAGGAATCAGCAGCAGTGGTCACGGTAGGCTTGTTCTCGTTGGTGGACGAGAGGAAGAAATTCTGGCCGAGCACCCTGTCGGCGTAGCCTTTGTATATCTCCCTTTCCCTGCACAGGTAATTGTATATCTTCCTTAGCGGTTCGGGCCCGTTTAACATGGTCGGCCCTGAAACCAGTTTGCCGTTGGCGACGTCGGGCTTATGTTCGTGGAACCATACCGCCTCCTGTATTACGCCGCAGATATACACGTCCGCTATAAACTCGCCGGCAGCCTGCCACGAGCCGAACTGAGCAGTCAAAGCCGCCTGCTGTGCTGCGTATTTGGTCTGCATTTCTCTCACCAGCGCATCGTAATCTGCGCCGGCCTCGTTACACATGACCTCCATGGGCACTGACGGGAATGCGTGCTCTACGCACCACAGCATGCCGTTATTGCTCTCAGTGTTCGGCATCTGCTCTACACTCCACCTTGTGCTGTTTTCAGCATAGTCTATAGCATTGCTTCCCGACGCCATGGCCTGCGTCATGCCGGTAGGCCATGCATCGGCGTGGCGCAAACACCAGCCGGTCCACGTCGCTCCGTCCGCAGCCTTTACGGTGATTCGCCTCATGTCGCCAAACATTGGGTTTTGCACGATGTTTGTCCCACTGTTTGTAATCTCCGTCAGCTTGCCATTCTGCATTGTGTATATGCTTTTGTTGTATTCCGACAAGTCCACCCCCATAAACGGCGCGTCTGAAACGGTAAAAGCCGCCGCCCTTTCCCCGACTTGCAATGGCCTCGTCGGTATGTGCCCCACCATGCCGTGAATTTCATCCCGCGTGTACGCGAAGGCAGGGACAGCAACAGTCAGCATTGATATGAATGCCACGGCGAGAGCCAATCCCCTTTTATACCGCTGTGTTCTCATTTTCCCCTTACAACCTCCCCTTCTGACGTTCTCGTATTGCTGTTTTACTACGCACGTTATCCGGGCAGAAGCGTTCGCCCGAATAGCGTTTATTTGACCCTTTAGACCTTCTTGCGAAGGTGTTGTTGCCGTCATCGACCGTTGTGTCGGTAATGGTCTGCGTTATTACCTCGTTGGATATGACGTAGGGCTGCGGCACGGAATCCTGGCGTATGGTGTAGCTGCCTCGCCCCTGCAGCCAGAAATCCACGCTGCCGTCCGCACCCGTTGTCGCCGCGCTTACCAGTGCGCCGTCCTTATACAGCCCGACCCTGACGCCGCTCAATGGGACATTAGTCTCCGCATCTACGCACCTGACCGTCTTGATTATCTTTGCATCCTCCTGCTTCAGCTGGCCTATGACGGTATTGTGCTTGTCCACCGTTATCTCCAGCGGCTTGGGATTGAGGTAGTAGCCGGCAGGCGCGGACGTCTGACTTATGGTATACTTGCCTTCCGGCAGCGCCTTTACGTCAATATGTCCCGTGTTGTCGGTCGTACCGGAATACACGGTTTTATTATCCGCATCCTTCACCTCAAACTTGCCGTCGCCCAAACCGCGCTGCGCAGCCAGGAAGAAAGCCTTCGGGGCTTCCTCCACAAGACGTACCTTAAACGGGACCGGCCTGTACACCACTGTTATCTGGCTTCCGTTCCCAAATAGGAATCTACCGTTGTATCTGTTCTTGCTCAGCAGGCTCGCTTTGAAATTCTCCACGGAAGGCGCTGCCGAAACGAGGGGCTGAGCTTTCGGCGTGCATTCCGTACAAGCCTTGTACTGCCCCGCGTTCTTCATATCGGCGGCCGACATTACGATGCAGTCTTCTCCGCTGCCCTGCTTGCTGCAGCCGCTCCTGTGATACACTGACGTCTCGGAGTTGGCTATGTAAAGCGGTCCGCCGTTCACATCCAAACGCACCTGGACCAGGGTGTAGTTACCGATGTTGGGAACGCTCAATTCAAAGCTCTCGCCCCGGTCCCCGGTCAGCATCGTCGTCACGGTCTTGGGAGCCACGCCTGCAGCCAACAGGTCCCGTCCTGACGTATCGATATACCGCACGGGGGCCTCCGCCCATGCGCGATAGTGGACCACTATATGCGAGGCGTCCCGAATGCCGTAAGTCAGTGTCTCGTCGTGCTTGTTTTGTATGTACCCGGAAGGATGCGAGCCGTATGTGGTACTTAGTGTGTAATGGGAGAAGTTCATATACTTCCTGCTCGGGGTAGGTATGGCCTCATCATCATCCCTGTACCCTACCACATGCTTTGGGGGCTCGGTCTCAAACAGGCCCGTTATATCGTCGCCGTTCTCGTCCACATACCTCATCTTGACCTCAGCCCTGCCCCGGTATTTCGCTATTATCGTGCTGCCGTCCCGATGCCCGTATGTAAAGGTCCCGTCCTCGTTCAGTATGCAGGAAGCCTCTTTGCCAGGCGTGGTCTTTACCTCGTACCCTTGCAGCTCGTACCACGGATTGTCCGAAGTGGGTATCGTCTCCGAATCGCCCCGGAGCCCTTCCATATCGCCGACGGCGGACTCCCCGAACTCGCTGGACAGGTCGTTGCCGTACTCGTCCACATACATGAACTTGACCTTGGCGCGGCCGCGATATGTGAGGGTTATGGTGGACTGGTCTTTCAATCCGAAGGTGACGGTGCTGTCGTCAGGACCGTCTATAAAGCCCGACTCGCATTCCGCGCCTGCTGCGGTGGCTATGCTGTAGCTTTGAAATTCGTACCACCTGTCCGTGGGCGTGGGGATGCCAGCCTCAGTATCCCTATACCCTTTGAGCGAGGGAACAGCTTTCTCTCCGAACACCGAGGATATGTCCTTGCCGTTTTCATCGACGTAGACCACGTTGACTATGCCCCAGCCGCGATACCTGTCAGTGATGGTAGAGGCGTCCCTGACTCCGAAGGTGACGGTGTTGTCCTTGGGCCCGTCTATATAGCCCGAGGGCCGCTCCCCTTCCCGCGTCACCAGCTCGTAGCGCTGGAACTCGAAGAAGTCCAGCTCCGGTGTGGGTATCTCCTTTGTGCGCTTGTGATAGCCCTCTATGAACTCCGGCGGCGTAGGGTCGCATCTTGGGACCAGGTCGTTGCCGTACTCGTCCTGATACCGCATCCAGACCGTGCCGCGATAATTGTACACCACGGTTATCTCCGCATTGTCGTACAGGCACAGCACGCCGTCGCCGGTATTGGTATCAAAGGTCGCGGATATGGAGGTGAGCGCGTCCGGCGGGATTATCTTGCCCTCGGGCAGCGGATACTCGCCGTTGAGCCTTATCTCCATGTGGTCGTAGGAATAATCGCCTATCTCCTCGGCGCAGTAGACGCTGAAGGCGTCGTCCCTGTTGCCCGCTTTGAGGAATTCTATGTTGTCGGGCTCCAGCTCCTTGAAGATGGCGTCGACGTCGTTGAATTCGTCGTCTATGTAGCGTATCTTCACGCTGGCCTTTCCCTGGTATCGGACGGTAACGGTGCTGGCGTCCTCGTGGTTGAGCGTTATCTTTTTGTTCGCCGCGTCCAGGGTGGCGCTTGCTATCTTTCCTTCAGTGGTCGCTATGTCTATGCCGGCGTACTCATACGAATAGATGTCCGGCGCTGCGATGTCGTGGACTTCGCCCCTGTCTCCAGATATGGTGTAAGGAACTGCATCTCCGATTACGGGCGACAGGTCGTTGCCATTTTCATCCACATACCTGACCTTTACTTCCGCCTGAGCGGTGTAGCGGAGATATGTGGTGGTAGCGTCCTTAAAGCCGAGTGTCACGGTATTATCGGGATTGAGCGTCGCTGAGACAGGCTCGCCGTTCTTAGTGACCGTCTCCAGCCCGTCGAATCTATACCACGCCTTTTCAGGTTTTACAAAATCCTTCACCTGCCCGCGATAGCCGCTTATTTCGGTAGGCGCATTTTCGAAGATAGAGGCTATATTATTTCCGTGGTCGTCCTTGTAGTCGAAATAGGTCTTGGCCTTGGCCATATAATTCAACTGCAGCACGCCCTTTTCGTCACGCCCCATGCGCAGCGTGATTCCGTTATTGTTGGCCGACACGACTTCCGTTGCGGCCACGGTCTTATTCAGCTTGTGCGAACGGTATTCGTACCATTCGAACTCCGCAGGCTTGCAGAGCACGTCCTCAGTGAACAGGCTATACAGCCGGGTATTGTACCCGGCGGGAGGGGTTATTGCAGCGTCCTTTTCGTCCACAAGAGAAACCCTCAGCTCGCGAGAAGATGTAATCCAGAACAGCCACCGGCGTTCCCCGCCTCCTCACAAGTCCCCACAGCCTTCGAGCATTTCCAGCATGACCGGCTTCCCGTCGTCCGGGAAGGATATACTGCCGGACAGCGTATTGTGATATGTGTGCGGGTAGATGAGAGTCGCATTGGTCCCCGGCATACGCGAAGGCTTCAGGTCGCGCTCGCGGCCTGTTTCGAGATAGTACATGAGGTCCTTGCTGCCGTTAGTCCAGTCTGAGTTGCCCCACACCTCGTCAGCAGTAGCATGGCGGCGGCCCACGTCTCCTATCTGGAGAGGACCTTCGCCGCCCGTAGGCACAGCGTTAGCCGTGCTGTAATAGTATGGCTGCGCCGCACGGACGAGATAATGTATGGCCGTGCCGTAGCTGCCGTGGGTATTAGACATGTTATACGAAAAAGTCACCGTGTTATCGGCATTGCGCTTGAGTGAAAAGCGATATGTGCCCGACCCGAACGCCGTGTGGACCTCGTCCTGTGAGGAGTAGTCCTGCGCTGTCATTATGACGACAACACTGGATACCGCCCTCACGTTGGGCAGCGAGATAGAATACTGATCGCCCGACTTTGAAATGGCGTAGGTCTCGCCTCCCACATTGGCGGTGGTCTCGCCTTTATTTATTCGCCCCACTTCATTGCCAATATACAGGTTGACCATGGCGTACTCGGAGGTGGCGGACCAGGAAACCGTGGCCGTATCGCTTACCGAGACCAGCTGGTCCGGCGTCTGTATAGTACACTTGCCCGTGTTATCGGTACTCGCCATGACGGAGTACTTCTCCGCAAGAGTCAAGGTGATGTCCGACTGAACGGATTCGATTGCCAGTGAATAACTGCTGCCGTTGTTCTCTATGCTGTAGCTTTTGCCGCCGACTTCCACGTCAAAGAACCTCTGCCCGGCGTTTCCGTGGCGTTCGGAGGAAGCCTCTATTGTCCCGGTATCGGAGCCTATTTTCAGAGTAGTCCCTGCAAGCGACATCTGGTCGTTGCCGTCCCACCGCAGCGTAACCGCAGCGCCGTCATCCACAGTTTGCGACTCCTGGCTGACCAGCGTTATAGTCGCGCTGGGCACTATGGTAACGGTATGCCGTGCGGGCGGGTCCATGTCGTCTCCTTGGCCCTGGTCTTCGGGGCCCCTAAATGGCCCACCCAATACCGTATTGAAAGAGTCGTCTACGACGTTCGCAGCGCCGCCTGAAGAGGCATCGTCCTCCTGATTGACGGGAATTACTCCATTTTCGGCAAACACATGTCGGGTTGGCATAAAGACAAGCAGCGCTAACACCAAGCTTGCGGCTCTTAACCAAAAACAACGTTTTGGGTTGCCCTTCATCTTCACGTTCTCCTTCCTTTGGTTTGTCTTTTGTTTCCCGGGGACATTACCTCTAATGTCCCCGCTTTACTATCGGCTGCTGCGTGTGTTCGCTACCAGCCGAGCATCGCCCGCAGTTTCCTTATCCCAAAGAAGCCCAGTACCGTAACGCTCGTCACAAAGGCCGTTATATGCCCGCCTATGAGCGTATTGTTCTCCGCCCCGGTCTGCACCAGGGGGCTGTCCTTGATAACGTATGGGTTCGCGGGATTGACGTAGGTGGACGTTATTTCGAGCTTTATCACTTCATTGGACAACGCATATCCCTTGGGCGCTGCCGTTTCCTTGATGTAGTACCTTCCTGCCGGCATGCCTGTGAATGTGACCGTACCGGACGTGGTCGTATCGTGCAGCGGTGTGCATGCCGCACAGTGGGTGTAATTGCGGGCGTCCGTGGGCGACACAGTGGATAATCCGGGCGTACCGGCAATCTTTGTGCAGCTCGGGTTATGTATCGTCCTTTGGGTGTCCAGGACCAGCGCAGGGGTCACGCCGGTGGTCAGCGTCTTGACCAGCACGTTGTTGTCTGCCCTGTACAGCGAGAAGGTAGCCCCCGACAGCTCCACAGAGGTATTCTTTGCGTCCACTTTTCGGACGGGGACCCTGATGAGTTCATCGGCGATGGTAGTCGCACCCGTCACCTTGCCGTCGCTGCCCACTTCAAACGCAAAGCTGTTGACGTTCAACGTATATCCGCTGGGCGCTGCGGTCTCCTTGACCGTATACTTGCCGGGCATCAAATGCGACACCTTTATCTCGCCCTTGTCGTCTGTCACTGCGGAATATATGTTCTTTCCCGCGCTGTTGTATACCGCCAGCGCCGCGCCCTTCAGCGGCGCATTGTTGGCCGCATCCACTTTCTTGATGGTCGCGTCATGCCAGAGCAGCTCATTGGTAATGGTAGTCGCGCCGGTCACCTTGCCGTCGCCGCCCACCTCAAAGGTAAAGGTGTTGCCGTTCAGCGCGTACCCGGCGGGCGCCACGGCCTCTTTAAATGTATACTTGCCGGGAAGCAGCTGGGGGACCTTTATCTCGCCCTTGTCGTCGGTCACGGCAGAGTATATGTTTTTCCCAGCGCTGTCGTATACCGCCAGCGTCGCGCCCTTGAGCGGCGCATTGTTATTGCTCGCATCCAGCTTCTTCAGTGTCACATCGTAACGAAGCCGTTCGTTGGTAAGGGTAGTCGTGCCCGTCACCTTGCCGTCGCTGCCCACCTCAAACGCGAAGCTGCCGGCATTCAATTTATAACCGCCCGGCGCTGCGGTCTCCTTAAACGCGTACTTGCCGGGGAGCAGCCTGGGGACCTTTATCTCGCCCTTGTCGTCTGTCACAGCGGATAAGACGTTTTTCCCCGCGCTGTCGTATACCGCCAGCGCCGCGCCCTTCAGCGGCGCATTGTTGACCGCATCCAGCTTCTTCAGCGTCACATCGTACCGGAGCGGGTCGTTGGTAATGGAAGTCGTACCGCTTACCCTGCCGTCTCCGGCAACATCAAAGCTATAAGTGCCGTCCTCCTTTGCGTATCCCACAGGCGCGGCAGTTTCCTTGAAGGTATACTTGCCGGGCTTCAGGTTGGAGATTCTGACCTCGCCATTGACGTCGGTCCTCGCCTCGTGAACCTTCTCCCCGGCCTGGTTGTATACCGTTATGGTGGCGCCCTGTACCGGCGTCGTCGTCCCGGTCTGGGTCTTGCGTATGACCACCTCGTACTTCAGCGGCGTGTTGCTGAAAGCGGTAGTACCTGATATCGAGCCGTCTTCGTTCAGGGTGAATTTAAATACTTCCCTGTTGAGCTCATATCCTGCAGGCGCCGAGGTCTCCTTAAAGGTATATTCGCCGGGGGTAAGCGGGATGGTCAGCACCTCGCCGTCAGCGTTGGTAGTCCCCTTGAACACCTCAATGCCGTCCTTATCGTATACGGAGACGCCGGCATTGGATACAGGCGCCTTGGTCTCTGCATCGTCTTTGGAGATTCTGACCTGCCTGCCTTCGCGGGAGTTGGTTATCTTCACGACCGGGGTCGTGGTCCCATCGTTGTGGACGACGAACGGGATTTCCGCGTCATTGAGCTTATACCCTGCCGGCGGCACCGTTTCCTTGGCATAGTAATTGCCTGCGGCCAGGCCCTTGACGATGGCCTTGCCGTCGGCGCCGGAGGTCACGGTAGTCACCTGCTGGTTGTCGCCGGCGCGATAAACGCCTATCTGCGCCCCCGCTACGCCGGCGCCGGTATCCGCGTCTACCTTTTGTATCTCGACTGACGTTTTCCTGTTGGTCAGGGACTGTTCGCCCGTCACGGTGCCATCTTCGTTTACGACGAAGGTGTGCTCTTTGTTGTCCAATATATATCCGTCGGGCGCTTTGCCCTCGACGAATACGTAATTGCCGGGGTCCAGCTCGCCGGTGGTGACCTTGCCATCCGCATCCGTTACGCCACGGAACACTTCTTTGCTCGTGGCCTTGTCCTTTATGACAATCTCGGCTCCGGGCAGCGGGCGTCCGTCATCTCCCGTCTTGGATATGACCACCTTTGCGCGGGCCCCTGCAGCAAAGTGTGGCTCCTCAAGCTCGTCTCTCGCAGGTATAGTCTCTATGACGCAGCCCAAGCCAACAGACTGAACGGCGCTGTTATTATCGCTTTCCAGCATTCGCCCGCGTCCATTTTCGGGCATCGCCCTGCCGTTAGGCGTTTTCGCTTCAAGCTGCAGCTTGAACGACGGCACATTGCCGCCTGCAAACACGTAAAAGTCCTGATTCAAAGCGACGTTGGGGATATCGGACATGGCGGTGACATTGCCGTTTGCGCCAATCGTAGTGGATACGAATTTGCACTTGCCTGCGCCCTCGCCCTTTATTGCGATGCTCAGGTTTCCTACCTGTATCAGGTCGGAAGTCACCTTGTACGGACCGAACAGATATCCCTTGCCGCAGCTGTCGGCTTCCGTCGTCTCCCTGACGCCGGGATTGTTGCCGTACAGCCTGTTGATTTTGACCGAGCGGCCAAACGTGTGCTGGGAATAGTTATTGTACTCTCCTCTTTCCATGCACAGGTAGTTGTACAGCTTTATCAAATCTTCCGGACCCTTTGTCATCTGAGGCCCCATATAATTACCCGGGTTTCCCTTGAGCGCCTCTCCCTCGTGATACCATATCGCCATCTGCACCGTCCCGAACACCGCCTGGACCGCATATGTCATCAGGAATTTTTCACGCGACCCGAAGATTTGGATGTATTGTTCATCCACGGTCGGGTTTGACGCCTTGAGATTTTCGTAAAACGCGTCAAGGCTGGCGCCGGCGTTGCGCATCATCTCGTCCATGGGTATAGCGGGCCAGCTGTTTTCCAGCACCCACAATATCTTGTTGTGAGCTCTGTCGTTTATCCACGGCTTTACCGTCCATGTCGAACCACCCGCACCCGGATAATCCTTAGCCGCCTTTAAACAGTAACCAACGAACTTCTCACCCTTCTGAGTAGTGACCTCAAGGGTTCTCATAGGGGAAGAGAATATGTATCTTCCGAGAGGCGCCCCGCTGCCGTCTATCATGGAAATTTCTACTCCCAGCGAATCCATATGTATTCCAAACCCGGAAGCCTGGCAATACACCTTCTCCCCTATGGCGAGGTTTCGATTGAGCGCTACGGCTACCGAGTCGATTATTTTCTGGCGCTCGTCAGCGCTGAAGTCAGCGGCGAACGCCGTTGTTGCAGTGCTCAACAGAAAAATCAAGCACAAGCAAAACGCGAAAATCCTTCCCGCTACTGATTGCCTCATATTATTTTTTCGCCTCCCTTCACGCGAATCAGCGCAGCCGCCGCACGTAAACGGCAGCCGCTTTTGTCAAAGAAACCAATGTCATGTCTGCTGCGTCCCCCTCATCTTCCTATAGGTCACAAAAACGAGCGTTCCCATGCTCAGAACGAACAGGGCTGTTACCACACCCATGTCCTCGGCTCCGGTCTGAACGGTGGGGCTATCCTTTATCACATAGGCGGCAGTGGGGTTAACATAGGTCTGGGTTATGTCGAGCTGTATCACTTCGTTGGCGAGGGTGTAGCCCTTGGGCGCCGAGGTCTCCTTGATGTAGTACTTTCCTACCGGCATGCCTGTGAATGTGACCGTGCCGGACGTGGTTGTATCGTAAGTCGGAGTACAGTGCTTGCAGGGCGTATACTTGTTCAGTTCATTCTTCGCAACGGTCGCCAATCCAGTAAGGTTCTTTATCTGTGCGCAGCTGGGGTTGTGATACACGCGGTCGGAATCCAGCACATAGGTGGGGGCAGCCCCGGTTGTAAGCGCTTTGACAACGCTGTTGTCGCTGGAGCGATAAAGGACGAAGGTAGCCCCTGAAAGCTCTTTGCTGATGTTTTTAGCGTCCACCTTCTTGACCGGGACCTTGATGTATTCATCGGTAAAGGTGGTGTTCCCGGTACAGGTGCCGTCGTTGTTTATGACGAAGGTAAAGGTATTGCTGTTTAGGGCGTACCCGGAAGGCGCTAAAGTCTCCTTAAAGGTGTACTTGCCGGGAGTTAAGGAGAAGGCCGGGGTCTGCCCGTTACTATCGGTTACCGCCTGATATACACGCTTGCCGGAGCTGTCGTAAATCTCGATGGTCGCGCCGGGCACAGGCGCTGCAGTGGTCAGGTCCGTCTTCCGTATGCTGTTGCCTCCGCCGGTACGCTCGTTGGTAAAAGTGGTGGAGCCGGTAACTTTGCCGTCCTGGCCTATGGTAAAGGTGAACGAGTTGGTGTTCAGCTTGTAGCCGGCGGGCGGCAGAGTCTCCTTAAAGGTATACTGACCAGGCTTTAGTGCCGTGGAGGTCATCCTGCCATTGGCGTCGGTCACATCCTCATATACCTTGTTGCCGGCACTGTCGTATATGGCTACCTTTGCGCCGGGCACGGGAGCAGCCGTGGTCAGGTCGGTCTTGGTTATAGTCACCCTAAAATCGTTGGGCTCGTCCTTAAAGGAGGTAGTACCGCTGACGGTCCCGTCTTCCGATATGCTGAAGTCAAAGGAGTTGGTGTTCAGCTTGTAGCCAACGGGCGGCAGAGTCTCTTTGAATACATATTCGCCCGGGGCGAGATACACCTCCTTGGTCTTGCCGTCAGCACCGGTGATGCTCTCGTGCACGAGGTTCCCGGCCTTATCGTATATGGCGACCTTGGCGCCGGGCACGGGTTTTTCGTTGGTCAAATCGGTCTTAGTGATTTTGACCGGGTATTTCGCCAGCTCATTGGTGAAAGAGGTCGTGCCGGATACGGTGCCGTCGTCGTTTATGGTGAATTCAAACGAACCCGTGTTCAGCTTGTACCCACGCGGGGCAATGGTCTCCTTAAAGGTGTACTTGCCGGGGGTCAGGGACATGGTGGAAATCTGGCCGTTATCGTCGGTAATGTCCCTGTATACCATGGTCCCCTGACTATCGTAAATCTCGATGGTCGCACCCTTGACGGGCGCGGAACTGGTCAATTCCGTCTTGGTTATGACGAGTTCTCTGGGGGCTTTGAGCTGTATCTGCGCGGATACCGACACTACGGTGCTGGTGCTAAGCGGCACCGCCATTATCTGGTGGGTGTCCTGCTGCGTCTGTGCGACATAGAACTGGAGCTGCGCCGAGGAACGGTTGTCCTTGCCCTCTATGGTCAACGTGATGGGTTCCCTGGGCGGAGAATCCATACTTACGGTTATGGTATGCTCGTTGCCAAGCAGCACCTCCTCCTGCATGGCGCCCTGGGGCAAGCCCTTTATGTCATATGAGCCGGAGCAGTTGACCAGCTTAAAGCTGAACTTCGCCTCATATTTGTTGGTGGCGGGGTTGAAGAGTATGTTCGCAGATGCGGGCAGTCCGTTTATCGAGCTTTCCCGCACCTCTTTATTGGCCGCCTTGCTAAGAAGCGCGGCAAAATACATGAACGCCCGCTCATTGGAAGTCAGGTCTGTCATATTGACCCCGTCCTTAAGCTTTACCGAAAACTTAGACGTACCCAGCTCCAGATGCTTCCGGTCTTCCTGCATGGCAGTGGGGTAATTGTACCCGGACGGCGCCAGTTTAGCCGGGTTCTTCTTGTAATTCAGATAATGCTCCGCCTCGGTGATGTATGTACCTTCACTGCCCACAGGTGAATTTTCATATCCCGCCTTGCCGTTCGCAAGCATCCATGCCTGCAGTGCCATGGCTGTGGCGTACTGAATCTCGTCATCGGTTATTCCGGGATAGCTGTCGGTAAGGTCCTTTGCCTTAATCATCGGATACCCGTTCTGGAGTATGGATATCATGCCGTCCAGCGTACTCTGGCCTATAGCCCCGGCGATGTCTGCCAGAGTCATTTCGGTGTCCTTTGGCGCATCGAGGGGACGTTGTGTGCAGTACGCTACCTGCCCTGTGTTTTTTACGGTATAGTAGGAAACATTTATCTCCTGCCATGCTTCCGGGGTAGCCTGATTGGTATTGAAGTCATAGCCCTTTTTGTACGCTTCGAAGTATTTGGGATACTTGGGGTCCAGCCTTTCGTTTTCTTCAACAGCGCTCAATGTTGCAGGCGGCGCGGCAAGAGCCGTGACCGATATGGACAGACACATCGCCAGGGCCAACATAATCGCAGCAAACCGTTTCATTGTTTTTTCTCCTTCATCGTTTTTTCTGTGTTCGCGTTTCATCATTCGCTTATATAAATGAGCTCTGCGTCCTTTATCTGTACGTATACGCCCGAGGAAAGCGATATCTCGGTGCCGTCATCCACCTTGGAATACGTGGCAACAGCGCCCTTCCTGCTCGCGTCGGAATAGACCGTTACTTCGTTATACGCAAAATCCTCTTTGGAATTCCTCACGGAATACCGGCCTGCGGGGATGTGCAGCCCTGTTAGATAACTACCGTCGCGGACGACCCCGCCCTGGAGGTCCACCGCCTTGCTGGCAGTGAGGCCCGTAATGGTGCAGCCACCAGTGTTGAGCGTTTCCCCTTCATAAACCTGAATCACGGTCTGACAGCTGAACCCGTCGTGGGATATTATGCTGCCGGTCCCGGAGTCGGTTACGCTGGCAAAGGCATTGAAGCCGTCGTCCGTGTAAGACGTGCATACATATATGCCCGCAGGGATATCCTTAGGGCAACGGTAACTTCCCTCTTTCCTGTCCTTAACCCTGTTCTCCTTGGCGTTGGGTGACAAAACAAGACCTCCGTCCTCCCCCACCTCAAAAGCGGAGCCCTCCGCTGTCTCTTCGGCCCCGGTCATGTATGAAACTTCGTCCGGGCGGGTGGACTGCGGGGTGTCCGAATAACCGGGCATATATCCCGCGTTACTGCATCCGCCGACACAGCTGGCTGCCATAACGCTCGCCGCAATAATCGCTATCGCCTTCTTCATAGCCCTATCCCTCGCGGCCCAGTTTCTTAAGCTTGATTCCTGCTATGGCCAGAACGCTCGCTGCGAACAGCAGCCGGCAGGCAAGGTATACCTCTTCAGGACCCGTCTGGACCTTATCCGTCTTATCCGTAGTTGTCACGCTCTTTCCGCCGTATACGAGGTTGACCCTGTTGTTGGCGTTGACCCACTTGGCGTCTACGGTAACTTCCTTCTTCTCCACCTTGGAAGTGGACATGCCCGAGGGCAGCTTTGTGACCTTCACGGTATATTTGGCGGGGTCCATCTTCTGGAACTCGACGGCGCCGTTTGAATTGGTAACGCGAGTCATCTTGGAATCGGTCTTTTCCTTGTTTTCAAGAGTGATGGTAGCGCCCTGTATCGCCTTGCCGGAAGTGTCCTTGAGGTCTATGAACAGGCGGATTAGGTCGTTGGTGACTATGGTGTTGCCGCTGTAGGTCTTGGAGTTGTTTGCGCCGTTCATCACGGCGAACTTATAGCCTTTGCTGTTCAACTCATACCCGTTCGGGCAGCTGTTCTCGGCAAAGGTGTACTTGCCGGCGGCGAGGCCGGATATGTTTATGCACCCTTTATTGTCGGTGTCTGCAGTCATGACATTGTTACCGTTGCTGTCCTTGATGGATACGTTGATGCCCTTGATAGGGGTCAGCACGGGCGCATGCCGCTCATAGAAGACTATACAGCCGTCCACCGCCACATACGGAGCGCCGTAGCTGCCGTTACCGTCGGCGTCGGCAGGCCCCTGCATGGTCTTGCCGGTATAGTCGGTTATGCCGCTGTTCTCATTGCCGGTAGACCCGGCCTGGTTATTGGTGTTTGTGGTATTGGTATTCGTATTTCCCTGATTGGCGTTGCCGCTGTTGTCGGCTGTCCTCACCATGCCGGAGGAGACAGCGCCTCTGGTCTTGGAGAGTATGAGCTTGCTCTCCGCAACGGTAGCGTCCTTCGGCGTTGCCGAGGTCATGGCAACCAGTTTGGAGGCGCCCTCCTGATTGGTACAGGTGTAAAATTCAAAGTTGCTGTTTATACGCGTATCCAGAGCCGCGAAAACCAATTCGTACTCCTGCTCTGAGCTTTCGGGAATCGTAAAGGTGAGCACCTCGCTGGAGCGACCGGTATATCCCGACACCTTGGTCGTCTTGGGCAGGCTGGACACGTCCAGAGTGTATCCCACATTGGCGTTGGTCACGTTTACCGCCACCTTTACGGTATAACCTACGCCGCTGGCGTCCTTTTCGAGTTTCAGGACGTCCGAATCGAATTTTATGGAATGCTCCATCTCCTTCCCTGACGCGGCGCGGCTCATCAGGTCTTTTACAAAATTAAGCACTGCCTCATTGCCGGAAGCGGCAGAAAGCCGTGCAGGCGATGCTACGAAGTCCGCCCAGCCGGCGGGCGCAGAAGCTCCGTTGTGTATGGACCAGGCGCAAAGCGCGACTGCCGTTGCGTAGCGGGCCTTGTCCTTGGCCGCAGATTCGTTGGTGTCGAGTCCGGACGGGATATTCAGCGGATAGCCATACTGCATTATAGTTCTGGCTCCGGTAAGGAATTTCTGGTTGCTCTCCGTATACACGTCGTATACGGCGTCCGCACGGGTGGAGACTTTTGCCGGTTCCAGCTGATACGCCAGTACGCCGGATTCGAGATTGAAGGTCACTGCGTCCAGCTTGAGCTCCTTACCATCCTCCCCAAGCAGGTAAGAATTCTGATACTGGCTTACGGTGCCGCCGTTCACAGCCGCATATGCCGCCGCACTGCTTATTAAGCAGCAGAGCGCCATAATTGCGCCGACCATAGTAAGTACCTTTTTTTTCATGGTTTACCTTTCCTCCATCTTTTTTGTCTTTTCGTAGCTTTAACCGGCAAACTCCGGCTTCTATAACGTCTTTTATATCTCGTGTTTATTATATGAGTAAATGCTGTCTTTTTGAAAAAAATGCGGTTTGCGCTCCGTCTGCGCTCATGTGCAGGCGTGGCGCGCTTCTGCATATCCATTATATGACAAAGACGTTGAGCAATCAACGGGAATATGCCCGTATTTTAGCGTTTCACGGGTAGGATAGTCCAAAATAACAGACAGGAGGCTGTCTCTTGGGACCGCCCCCTGCTGTTGTTCAGTTATATCAGTCTTTTTTCCTTCCCCTTATCAGAAGCCGCTTGCCGGATGCCGCGAGGTATATAGCTGCTACCACGAGCAGTGCTACCGCTATGGCTCCGCCGATGATGTAAAGCCTTACATGGCTCGCGTCTTCCTGCTCCACGCTCACAGTCAATGCGGTGCCGGGGGCGCCGGAAGAATCTTCGGCGCCGGTCTGTACGAACTTAGAATTGGGTATGTCCACCGTTTCCTTGTTGGAATAGACCTCGGTCACGACTATCTTGTACACCTGATTGGAAAGCGCATACCCGGAAGGTGCCTTGCTCTCGTTTATGGTGTACTCACCTATAGGCAGGTACTCGAATCGTATCATGCCGTCCGCGCCACTGGTGGCCGTGGCCACCTTATCGCCATTCGCGTTTTTGAGATGGAACACGGCGTTCGCCAGCCCCGCCTTGGAAAGCGAGTCTATCTTGCGAATAGCTATCGTCACCGGCTCTATCTCCATCACGGTGCTGGCCGTTACCTGACCGTTCTCAGCTACCGAAATGGAGAATGTGTTAGACGGCACGGCGTATGTCGCAGGCACGCCAATCACCGTATAGGAATAGGCGCCCGCAGCGAGCCGCTCTGCTACCAGTGTGCCATTGGATGCGGTCTGGCCCTTCAGCACCTGCCGGCCTGCGCTGTCCTTCAGGACAACGGTCACTCCCGCGAGGGGCTGCTGGGTCTTTGCATCTATGGCCTTGAGCGTGGCGGTATTGAGCTGCGGGTTGGTTATGTACGTCGGCTGCCTGGTCTGATACTGGCCGCTGCTGTTCTCATCCGCATTCAGAACTATGCCGGAGCTACCGGGGTTGACTACAACCACGGAACCCGGCCCGCCGCCGTAGTAGTTATAGTATGCATCCGGCGCAGGCGCAGCGTAACCGGGGTTTACCACGACGCCGTAGCCATCGGGGGTCGGCGTTGCGTATACGGAGCCGCCGCCAATGCTGTCGATTATGCCCTGGGTAGGCGTGGGTATTGGCG
>OKTR01000407.1_pt1 | contig 16248 bp, 18 predicted proteins | sample 1606431 | NCBI WGS metagenome assembly OKTR01 (sample SAMEA3879591, study PRJEB24766) | human gut metagenome | biome: human-associated habitat; feature: feces | place: USA | collected 1985/1987
AGGATACAATTTAGTTCGTTGGGCAGTGCCAGTGTTTATTATGATATCTGGTTTTCTGCTGTTGCAACCATCAAAAGAGATTTCAGATAAAAAGTTAAGACATTATATTATCCGAATGGCCTTGACGCTTTTAATTTTCGGGACAATTTATGCTGCAATGGAAATTGTTTTTGATTCAGGTTTGAAGCAGTGGTATCTTTTGATTCCGAAAGCAATTCTTAGAGTGTTTCAAATGAAATCATGGGATCATCTTTGGTATTTATACTGCTTGATTGGACTATATGTTATGACACCATTCGCAAAAGCAGCAATGAAAAATATTCAGGAACATCAGTTGAAAACATTACTCTGGGTGCTCTTTTTTCTTGATTTTATAATCCCTGCTGTTAACATGATGACAGGAATGAGGCTTTCGACCTTCTATATTGCGGCTAATCAATACTTTTTTTATTATTTGTTGGGCTATTATTTGTCACTTAAGGGTAATTGTATAATCAAAAATAAAAAATTGGTTTACATATTTGCTGTATGTTCTTTTATTATAATGAGCTTGTGGGATTCCATTAAAGTTTATCTATATGGTGATTACTCGCATTGGATTAGAAAGGCGAATTTTTTAATTCCACCGGTAGCTGTGGCAATTTTCATTTGCTTTTTAATGAATAAAAAATTTAATGAACCAGAGGGAAAATGGCTTAAGAGCATATCAAGATGTAGTTTTGGAATTTATCTCATTCACCCATTTTTTGTGAATATTATTTATAAGGTAATGCATATTACTCCGACATCCGTTCCTATTGTTTTGGGAATTATTTTGCTTTTTACAATTGTGTTTGGAGCAGCATGGTTTTCAACGTGGATAATTACAAAAATTCCAGGTATTAATAAAATTATATAGAAGGGAAAAGAAAATGAGGAAAATTTCATTTAAAGACATCCTTGATTTTATGGATAGTCGAGGTATATTTAATTTTATGTCAGATGAGATGTATCTGCGATTTATGTTTAGACTCAGAATGCATCGAAAATTAAATCTTAAGAATCCACAATTTTTTAATGACAAAATACAATGGACGAAATTATATGATCGACGTCCAGAATATACAACTTATGTTGACAAATATGCTGTGAAGCAGTATGTGGCGGAAATAATTGGATCTCAGTATATTATTCCGACAATTGGTGTATGGAAAAATTTTGAAGATATTGATTTTGACAAATTGCCGGATAAATTCGTATTAAAGTGTACACATGACTCTGGTGGCTTAGTGATTTGCAGTGACAAGACAAAACTTGACATTGAGCAGGCTAAAAAAAAGATAAATAAGTGCTTGAAAAGAAACTATTATTGGATGGGACGTGAGTGGCCGTACAAAGATGTTCCGCACAGAATTATTGCTGAACAGTATATGGCAGATGATCTTCGGGATTACAAGTTATTCTGCTTTGATGGAGTGCCTCGTATGACACTGGTGTGTAGTGAGCGTTTTACAAAAGATGGCTTAAAAGAAGATTTTTACGACGAAGCATGGAACCATCTGAATGTACAAAGACCTGCTCATGGCAACGCTATCTTACCGATTCAGCGTCCAAAACAGTATGAATTGATGAAAAAATTAGCTGCGAAGCTTTCTGAAAAAATGCCTTTTGCAAGAATTGATTTCTATGAAATCAATGAAAAAGTGTATTTTGGTGAGATTACATTCTATCCAGCTAGCGGATTTGAGGGTTTTAAGCCTGAAGAGTGGGATTTGAAGTTGGGTGAGTGGATCAAATTACCTACCGGTGGGGGCAGACTAAATTCTGACGACTGCTCAATAATTGTTTCTAATTCTTAATACAACAATAAAGATACAAAAGCGTTAGTAGATTATAAATTTTTCTGCTTTGATGGTGTTGCTGAATCCGTCATGGTGTGTACGGAGCGTGAGACAGGGCACCCTAAATTCTATTTCTTTGATAAGGAATGGAATTTGAAAAAATATAATATCCGTGGTAAAGAAGCTCCAGAAGGCTTTACCCTGCCAAAACCTGATTGCATTGATGAGATGTTTGCAATTGCGGAAAAACTGAGTAAAGGAATTCCGTATGTGCGAGTTGATTTGTACTGTATTGATGGTTTGGTGTATTTCGGAGAAATGACTTTTTATCCGGACAGTGGCTTTGATGCAAACCTATTAAAGGAATCAGATGCCCTCTGGGGGGAAATGTTGATTCTTCCAGAAAAGAGAGGGTAAGGTTATGTTGGAAACAATGGGATGGATATCTATTGTGCCAGTTGCACTTGCAGTTATACTGGCATTTGCTACTAGAAATACAATTGCTTTATTGGCAACAGAGTGTATTTTGGGGTGTTTTTTAGCCGGAAAGAAAATATTTGGATTTACAGATCTCTTGAAAACATCACTTGGAAATGAAGATTTCATTTGGGTTGTAACTATCAATATGATGGTTGGTATCATGGCGGCTTATTTTGAAAAGAGTGGTGCTATTGAAGGCTTTACCAACATTGTAGATAAGCGTAATTTAAGCAGGAAAGCAATTCAAGTTGTGACTTGGATTTTGGGATGCTTTATCTTTTTCTCTGATTCGTTTAGTCCGTTATTTGTTGGAGGTGTTATGCGCCGCCTTAGCGATAAAGCTAAGGTTTCAAGAGAAAAGCTGGCGTATATTTGCGATTCAACATCAGCTCCAGTGGCTGTTTTTCTTCCAGTAACAAGCTGGTCTGCGTATCTCTGTGGCCTGACGGTTGGAATTGGTGCAATTATAACCCAAGGGGATGCTTATAACCTTTTTGTGAAAGCAATGCCGTTTAACTTCTATGCAATCTTTTCGGTTATCTTTGTTGGCTTGATTTGCAGTGGAATTATTCGTGATTATGGGCCAATGAAAAGGGCGGAAGAGCGTGCCTTGAAGGAGGGAAAACTGTTAAGAGATGGTGCAGTTCCGCTTATGAGTACGGAACTCACAGAAATGAAGAAAAGCGAAAAAGTTAAGCCTAGAGTATTCTTGAACTTTATTTTGCCTATTATTATGTTTCTTGGAATCTCTCTGGGAACCTTTATTACTCTTGGAAGCACTAAAGTGATGGAGGCTTCCGTTATTGTTGTTGTTTTTCTTTCTGTATCTCTTCTGATTCAGGGAATGCCTTTGCAGGAAGTATCAGATACTTTCATGGCTGGAGTTAAAGGAGCTATGCCGGCAATTATTCTGCTTGCGCTGGCATATCCGTTGAATAGTCTCAGCAAAGAGATGGGAACAGCTAACTTTATTATCAATAGTACAGAAGCTTCCTGACACCGGCGTTACTTCCTGCGGTAATTTTTGTTGTTTCTGCTATTATGGCCTTTGCAACGGGAAGCTCTTGGGGAACTTTTGCTATTTGTATGCCGATAGCTTTACCATTGGCATTTAATGCATCTGGGAATGAAGTGATCACGCTTGTCGCTATGTGTTTTGCTGCTGTCGCTGGAGGCGGCGTTTTTGGAGATCACTGCTCTCCTGTAAGCGATACTACAATTCTCTCATCTATGGGTGCTGCGAGTGATCACATTGACCATGTGAAGACCCAGCTGCCTTATGCACTGACGGTTGCAGGACTGTGTGCAGTTACATATTTGATTCTTGGAATTGTTGTTGCATAAGGAGGATAAACATAAGGAGGATAAAGATATGAAAACAGTTGGATTTCCGATAAGTCACAAAGAGAATGAGTACAGACGTGCAATTGTTCCAGCACATTTGAAAAATATTGAACGTCCGGAATTATTGTATTTTGAAAAAGGCTATGGTAAGGTTCTGGGTATTGAGGACTCAGAATATGAAGCGTGTGGTAGTCATATTGTTTCACATAATGAAGTCTTATTAAAGGACATTATCTGCGATCCTAAAATTGGTGACGCTGATTATTTGGAAGAACTTGATCACCAGACGATTTTTGGATGGGTTCACGCAACTCAGAATAAAGATATTACGGATAAACTACTTGCTGGCAAACTGACAGCATTTGCATGGGAGAAAATGTTTCAAAAAGGAAGGACATGTATTCTGGAGAAACAATGAACTTGCAGGTGAGGCAGCTGTCATGCATGCTTTCCAGTGTTATGCAAGGATGCCTTATGAAACGAAGGTTGCTGTTATAGGTCGTGGAAATACTGCACGAGGAGCAATTAAAGTTCTCAATATGCTGGGAGCTGATGTTCGGCAGTATGACCGAAGAACAGAAGAATTATTGCGAGATGAGCTGGGACAGTATGATGTTATTGTGAACTGCGTCCTGTGGGATGTAATGCGAAAGAATCACATTATTTATCGAGATGATCTAAAACGTATGAAACGTAATTCAATGATTATTGACGTAAGTTGTGATCGTAATGGTGGAATTGAAACTAGTATACCAACAACAATAGAAGAACCGACATATATTGTTGATGGTGTTCTGCATTATGTTGTTGACCATACACCGGCATTATTCCACAAGACATTCACATGGAACAATTCTGAAGTGATTTGGCCGTATATCAATGAATTGCAAAAAGAAAGCTATGGTGATATCCTATCTGAAGCATTAATAGTTGAAAATGGAAGAATCGTCGATAAAGAAATTATAAAATTCCAAAATAGGTGAGCAGGCGTATTGGTATAGTGCTAGTGTTTGATGCTCACTGTAAGGAGAAAACATGAGAGAAAAAAGGTTGTTTTACAATACTGTTTCATCACTAGTATTTCAGTTAACTACAATAATATGCGGGTTTATTTTACCAAGGCTAATATTAAATGCGTTTGGATCAGAAGTTAATGGACTGATTAATTCTATTACGCAGTTCCTTGGCGTCATTTCTTTTCTTGAATTAGGAGTAGGTGCGGTTGTTCAATCTGCATTATATAAGCCGTTGTCGGAAAAAAGGCAAGATGATGTGAGCAAAATTATTGCATCGGCAAATAAGTTTTTTACTAGATTAGGAGAAATACTCCTGATTTATGTGATTGCTCTTGTTATAATTTATCCACAATTTGCAGGAAAGGATTTCGGCTTCGCATATACAGCTACTTTGATTATTGCAATTTCAATTAGTTCTTTTTGGAATTGTAAATAGACTCTTGCTTACAGCCGATCAACGAGGATATATTCAATACAATGCTCAAACTATTGCAGTTGTAGGCAACACAATTGCTTGCTTTGTATTAATTTACTTGAAGTGTAGTATTCAAATTGTGAAGCTGACAACCTCATTGATTTATTTGCTACAGCCTTTTGGGGTTTATTTATATGTTCGTAATCACTATAAGATAGACAGAAATATTAAATATACAAAAGAACCTATAGCGCAAAAATGGAATGGAATTGCACAACATGTTGCTGCTGTCATCCTTGATGGTACAGATACGATTGTTTTAACATTGTTTGCAACACTGTCAGATGTTTCGATTTATTCGGTATATTATCTTGTGGTTAAAGGCGTTAAACAGCTTTTTTTGTCTATGACTAACGGTATTACAGCTTTGATTGGTGAATTATGGGCAAAGCAAGAATTAGATGAACTTAATAAAACTTTTTCATGGACAGAATGGACGATTCATACAGGGACAACCTTTGTGTTTGGTCTAACTGCTATTTTGATAGTACCGTTCGTAGAAGTTTACACAAATGGAATACATGATGCAAACTATATTCAACCGTTATTTGCAGCATTAATTGTTGCTGCAAATGCTGGACATTGTCTGCGTTTGCCGTATAATATTGTTATTTTGGCTGCCGGTCATTATAAGCAAACACAAAACAATTATATTACTGTAGCAGTTATTAATATCGTTGTGTCTGTTGCAACTGTAAAGGTTTTGGGATTGATTGGTGTTGCAATTGGTACGCTAGTAGCAATGGCATATCAAACTATATGGATGGCAATCTATGATTCGAAACATCTAATTAAGTGGCCAATAAGAAGTTTCTTAAAACAGGTCTTTGTTGATATATTGACTGTGGTAATAGGTTTTTTTGCAACGAGAATGATTATCATGCAAGGAATGTCGTATCTGGCATGGATTGTTCTTGCTGTTAAGACAACAATTATGTGGGGAATTATTGCTGTTGTTATAAATCTTATTTTTTACCGGTCAAAAGTGCTTGGAATGCTAAAAAAGATACAAGGAAGAGTTAAGAAAAAGGTATAAATACGACACCTGGTACGGCATGACCTACCACGAAGACGTCGCAGCCGTAAAGGACAGCTTCAAGAAAATGTTAGAAAAAGGCGAGTACAAGGCTGATTTATTTGCAGGTCTTATACTGTGATAATATTGTTTTTGTTTATGTAAATGGGAAGCGTATTTCCCACTGACATTCTTTTGCTTGAAAGGAAGCTCCATTTTTCGCCGCAGCAGTCAAGCATTATCTGATATGCCCCACCGAGGAACTGCACGGAACGGACGGTGGTATCGAACCTGACAGCGTTTTCCACTGGAACGTCGCTTGCCGATTCGGGACGGAACATACTGCGCTTGTCTATCCAGTTGGAGGCTCCCACAAATCTTGCCGCAAATTCGGACGCAGGAGAGGAATATACCTTTTCGGGAGCATCATACTGCTCAACAGCGCCCTCCGACATAACGGCTATCATATCGCTTATGCTCATAGCCTCCGTCTGGTCATGGGTAACAAATACGGCGGTTATTCCCAGACGGGAGACCAGCTCTTTCAGCTCAGAACGCATCTGCTCTCTAAGCAGTGCATCAAGTGCGGAAAGCGGCTCATCAAAAAGTATGCACTGTGGTTCTATAACAATGGCACGGGCAAATGCCACACGCTGCTGCTGACCGCCCGAAAGCTGATTTGGAAAGCGTTTTGCATAATCCTCCAGCTTAACGGCTTTAAGAGCTGCCATTACTTTTTTATCAAGCTCCGAGGTTCTGCCCGATGTCCTGAGACCGAACGCAACGTTTTCATACACGCTCATATGCGGCCACAGGGCAAAATCCTGAAAGACAAACCCAAGCCCACGCTTTTCGGGAGGGATATTCACGCCCTTTTCCGATGAAAATATAAGCTTGTCATCAAAGTATATTTCGCCGCTGTCGGGAGTTTCAAGCCCTGATATCATTCGCAGCAGCGTGGTCTTTCCGCAGCCAGAAGGCCCAAGCAGAGTAGTGAAGCTGCCGTTGTTTATTTCAAGGTCGAGAGGCTTTATTACTGTTTTGCTGCCATATTTTTTTGTAATGCCCTTGAGTGTTATTTTCACCTTATCACATCCTTAATTTCACTGATTATATAATATCTATGTAAAATCGGCAATCGGCACTGTGAAAAATATGGGTAAATTCTGTATGATGTGACAATATGCTTTTGAATATGGCAATAGATCATAAAAAAGCCTGCCAATGCAAGGCGTTATGCTCGCATTGACAGACCTTTTTGACATATTATAATAAATTTCAAATGTCATTCCTTTAAAATTTTGGCTTCCTCATCTTTTGTAATGTATTCAGCGCTGACCATTTTTTCAAGCACGGCCTTTGTGCGCTTGGCTGCAAGCTCTGGCGATGTATCGGGTGAATATGCGCCGGGAGCATTGGGCAGCCCCGCAAGCATTGCACATTCATAGTCGGAAAGCTCTGTTACGTCCTTTCCGAAATATCCCTCTGCTGCCGAGTAAATGCCGTAATGCCCGCTGCCAAAATAAATGCTGTTTACATACAAAGCAAATATTTCTTCCTTTGAAAGCTCCTTTTCTATCCTGACAGCCATAAACAATTCGGCAACCTTTCTTTCAAGCCTTTTTTCCTGGGTGAAGTATTCGTTTTTGGCAAGCTGCTGGGTGATAGTGCTGCCGCCCTGTTCGGGCGCTCCCACCTTTATATCGTGCAGAACTGCCCTGCATATGGCAAACACATCAATGCCGTTATGGCTGAAAAATCTCTGATCCTCCGCTGAGATCACCGCATCTGTGTAAAAATAGGGCAGCTCATCATATCCGATGAACCGACAGCGGCTTTTTATGTCCGATGCCATTTCTGAAACACTCTTTGCTTCAATGGCAGAGCTGTACATTGTGTATCCGAGATAAATGTAATATCCCGATGCGGCAGATATCCCCAGCAGCAGGATAAATGCTGCCGCAAGCACCGCCGCCTTTACGGCATTAAACCTTTTCTTCATCTGTCGTGTCCTTTCTGTCAAGAGCTTTGAGCAGTTTGTCCGAAGTGTCCGACACGAGTTTTATCGCTGAGACAGGTATCACCGCCAGCACCATTAAGGGCAGGATAATGCAGAAAGACGCAAACTGTATGATTTGGTATAATATTCTTTTCATAGCCTTATTCTCTGCTGCTGACTATCTTGTAATAGCTGCTTGATGTCACCATGTAAACCGCCGTGTATAAAATGCCGAAGATGACAAAGCAGCATAGTGTGACTATTGCGAAAAGCTTTGTGTCCGTGAGGCCGAACAGCAGAAGAAGCCTTGAAACTATGCCGAATGCAAATGTCATGTGAACTCCCGCTGCGGCAAGAGGGGCAAAGAACACAGTCAGCACCTGTGAATTGATGCTCTTTTTTATCTCGCTCTTTGTCATGCCGACCTTTTGAAGAATGCCGAATTTTGATTTGTCCTCAAAGCCCTCGGATATCTGCTTGTAGTACATTATCAGCACTGCTGCCGCAATGAAAACCGTGCCGAAGAGAATGCCGAGGAAGAAAAGTCCACCATACAAAGCGTAGAAGTCCGCCCTGTCATTGGCTGCACAGTCCAGTGCCACGCCTGCCCATTCATCGGGGTGCTCGGCTTTGACAGATGCTATGCAGTCAAATAAATATACTCCTATCTCCGACTGCTTATCTTCATCACAGTTAAGGTCAAAGCCGTAGTAATCGTGCATATAGGAATGGGCGTCGTTATAGATATCAAGCTGCATATCATATATTTCACGTATTACCGACAGGTCTTTGACAAAAATATAAAGCGATGAATTTATCTGTGCGGAAGCCTCTCCGTTTTCCACAAAGCTGTCTGCATGGGATATTATTTTAAAGGTGCCGAAACCGTCCAGAGTGATAGTGTCGTAATCATATTTTCCTTTGGCGGAATAAACGATGACCTCGCCGTCTGAAAGCACTTCATTTTTGTTCATGATTCTGTTGTAGTCATCAACGGGGATCATGATGATCTGGCGGATATCCGTAGAGGTAAGCGCATTTCTCATTTTGGGGTCAAGTATGACTGTATCTCCTTCAAAGCAGCCCGATATGTCAAGAAACTTGTAATTGAGGATATTTTCGGGAGTTTCGCCAAACTTTTTCAGTGCGGTATCCGCTGCCGAATGGGTGAGAGATACTATATTTTCGTCTGCGGAATATGTGTCCATAATGATATTTCTGGGGTATCTGTTCCTTAGCATATCCTCCTCGCCGATGTAAAGGCAAACGGTGGAGGACAGCGTTACCAGCACCATTGTGGAGAGAATACAAATTGAAGCAAGTCCTGCGCCGTTTCTCTTCATTCTGTATGCCATCTGCGAAACTGAAATAAAATGATTTGTCTTGTAATAGTATTTCTTGTTTTTCTGGAGCACCTTGCAGAATGCCACCGAACCTGCAACAAACAGCAGGTATGTAGCTATTATAACCATGAGCACTGCCACGAAAAAGGCGAGTATAGCCTGCAGCGGCTCTTTTATGGCAACAGCCATGTAATATGCGATGCCAAGTATCACAACTCCGAGCAGAGCAATAACATAGTTTGCTTTGGGCGGCTTTTCGCCTGAATTTTCGCTTTTCATAAGCTCTATGGGATTTGATAGATGTATCTGCCTGAGTGAATTTATCAGAATGAGAAGAAAGATCACCGCATAATAAACGGCGGCGTGGATAATTGACTTTGGTTCAGCATTAAAGGTGTATGAAGCGCCTCCGCCAAGCATTCTTGAAAGGACAAGCTCTGCAAGCTTGGAGAAAAGTATTCCGCAGGAAATTCCCGCAGCAAGGGATAATACATATATGATAAGCGTCTCCCAAAGGAGAATACATGAGATGTTGCCCTTATCCATTCCGAGAATGTTGTAAAGCCCGAATTCAGTCTTTCTGCGCCTGATGATGAATGAGTTGGTGTAGAACAGGAATATCGCCGAAAATACTACCATTACGCCGCAGCCAAGGATAAGAAGTATATGCATGGTATCGCCTCCATGAATCTCCTTGATAAAGGTGCTGAGGGAGAGAAATGAGGTGATATAGTACATCATTATCATGCCTGCGCAGGTGAGGATATAGGGCAGATATATGCGGCGGTTCTTGCGTATGCCATTTACCGCAAGCTTGGGATACAAGAGCCTTGTGTTCATCAGACAGCACCTCCCGATGCGATAAGGGTGAGGGTGTCGGATATTTTTTTGTAAAATTCCTCGTTGCTGCAGCCGCCTCTGTAAAGCTGGTGGAACACCTCGCCGTCCTTGATGAAAAGCACTCTGTTCGCATGGCTTGCCGCTTTTACGGAGTGCGTTACCATAAGAATGGTCTGCCCCTCGGAATTGAGCTTTGAAAATACCGCCAGAAGCTCATCTGATGCCTTGGAATCCAGTGCGCCTGTGGGTTCATCGGCAAGGAGCAGCTTGGGTTCGGTTATCATGGCACGGGCGGCGGCAGTGCGCTGCTTTTGTCCTCCCGATATCTCATAGGGATATTTGTCCAGCAGGGCGGATATGCCCAGCTTTTCGGCAGCGGGCAGAAGCTTTTTCTCCATTTCGCCGTAGCTCATTCCCATAAGCACCAGCGGAAGAAGAATATTGTCCCGTACCGTAAAGGTGTCCAGCAGGTTGAAATCCTGAAATACAAAGCCCAGATTATCTCGCCTGAATTTGGCTGTCTCTTTTTCTTTCAGCTGCGAAAGGTCGGCTCCGTCAAGTATTACCTTTCCCCCTGTGGGCTTGTCAAGGGCTGCAAGAATATTGAGAAGCGTTGTTTTTCCCGAGCCGCTTTCTCCCATTATAGCAATATATTCGCCCTTTTCGGCAGTGAAGGTCACGTTTTTGAGAGCCTCCACCCTTGCAGCACCAATTCGTGCGGTGTATGTCTTTTTTACGTTTGTTACCTCAAGTATTGGCATTGTTATCATTCCTTTCTGATTATCAGTATATCAGAAAGGGAAAATGTCCGCCATTGATACGGCTTACATTTTCCCCGAAAAACTTACATTTTTGTAAGGTCATTCTATTCCCAGCCTGCGGCTTTCAAGGAATATCCTTATAACAGTGCCATTATCGCTGCTTTCCGCAGATATTTTGTGCCCAAGCTTGCCGCAGATGCGCTTGCACAGATACAGTCCGATTCCGCTTGCTTTTTTATCAAGTCTGCCGTTGCAGCCTGTGTAGCCCTTTTCAAAAATACGGGGCAGATCTTCCGGGGCAATGCCAATGCCCGTGTCTTTTATGCACAGGGTCAGCGGTTCCTCGCAGTATATCTGAACCATGCCTGAGGACGTGTATTTCACTGCGTTGGATATTACCTGCTCAATAACGAAGAGAAGCCATTTTTCATCGGTAAGCACCTTTTTGTCCAAAGGTTCATAGCTGAGCTTTAGCTTTCGGCGTATGAACTGAGAGGAAAATTTGCGCACTGCCTGCCGCACGATATCGTCCAGGTCATATTCCCTGATTACAAGGTCGCTGCTGTAACTATCAAGCCTAAGATAGCAAAGCACCATTTCCGCATACTGTTCAATTCTCTGAAGATTTTCCGAAAGCTCGCTGTATTCGGGGCTGTCGCCGCTTTGCAGGATAAGTCCCATTGCCGCAATGGGCGTTTTTATCTGATGCACCCACATGGTATAGTAATCGGTCATATCGGAAAGCTTTTCGGCTGCCTCATTTTCCGCCGCTTTCAGCGAATCATAGAGAATGTTGATAAGCTTGGTGTATTCCTCTTCAACAGTGTTACGTGGCTGCGGAAGATTTTCTACCGAAACGGTTATCTCCTTTTCAAGCTTTTGCAGAACGATACATCTGCGGCGATACAGTATAAAATCAACTGCCGTGAAAACAAGTCCCGCAAATCCGCTTAGAATACTTCCGTATAGCACCGGCGCAGTGGGCAGGTCATACAGCGAAAAAACCAGCGCAAACACCGAACAGATAATAAGCCAGACTATGATATTTTTTTGTGAGCCAATAAGTATTTTCCAAACATTTTCTTACTCCACTATGTAACCCATTCCCGACTTTGTTTCAATGAAATCGGCAAGCCCAGATTTTTCAAGCTTTTTCCTAAGCCTCGATACATTGACGGTCAGGGTGTTCTCGTCAACATATCTGTCAGTCTCCCAGAGTCTGTTCATAAGAAGCTCACGGCTTACGACCTTTCCTTTGTTTTCAAGGAACGTGAGCAGGATACGGTATTCATTTTTGGTAAGATCTATTTTTTTACCGTTGAAGCTGAGAGTTGCATCGGATACGTTGAGCATTGCGCCTTTGTGGATGATGATATTTGTTTCCGAGCCGAAGTCGTATGTTCGGCGCAGTATCGCCTGGATCTTTGCCATAAGCACGGTCAGGTCAAAAGGCTTTGCAATAAAATCATCGCCGCCCATGTTCATCGCCATCACTATATTCATATTGTCCGAGGCGGAGGATAGGAATACGACAGGAACTTTGGAGACTTTTCGTATCTCAGTGCAGTGATAAAATCCGTTATAAAACGGCAGACCTATATCCATAAGTACAAGATGAGGGGAAAACTCTGAAAATTCGGCCATTATATCCTTGAAATTCTCTGCGCATCGTGCTTCAAAGCCCCATTTTTCAAGATGATTTTTAACAGCATTTGCTATTGTGCGGTCGTCTTCTATGATAAATATTCTGTACATTGCAGTCTCCTTTTTGTGGTTTTTATTATTATAGCATATAAAAACAAGGAATACAAGACAGTCAGATTCGTAAAGCTTGGCCTTGACGGCAATGAAACAGCTATGAGCTACATCGTTTTTTTTGAATGCTGCAAAGAGTTATCCTTCTTTGATAAGATAGGATACCCACGATTTAAGGCGATTGTGAAAAATATCATATTTGTTTTAACAATATATTTGCAAGTCTATATGCTAAAACTTGCAAATTTGTCTTGACATGGTAAGGATGCCGTGATATAATATTATCAGAGCAACACAGGCGTTGTGCAACAAGGACGTTGTACCTGTGGTGCTCTTTTTTTATAAGGATGTGATTATATGGACGAAACTATCCTCAGTGCAGGCATCGACGTGGGAACATCTACGACACAGATAATTTTCAGCAGAATGACCATTCAGAACACAGGCGGATTCGGCTCCGTCCCCAAGATCGAGATAGTGGATAAAGAAATAATCCATGAAAGTGAGATATATTTCACCCCTCTGCTGTCGGAAAATGAGATAGACGGTGATAAGGTAAGCGACATTGTGATGTCGGAATACAAAAAAGCCAATCTCACCCCCGATATGCTCACCACAGGCGCAGTTATAATCACAGGCGAAAGCTCCCGAAAAAGCAACGCCCGCTCGGTGACCGAAGCCCTTTCCGAAACAGCAGGAAACTTTGTTGTAGCCACCGCAGGCCCAGACCTTGAATCGGTGCTGGCAGGAAAAGGCTCAGGCGCAGCAAGACTTTCGGAGGAAACAGGAAAAACCGTTGCAAACTTTGATATAGGCGGCGGAACTACAAATATCTGCCTTTTCAGAGACGGCGCTGCCATAGATACCGCCTGCCTGGACATAGGCGGAAGGCTTATCAAGGTCGATGAAAACGGCAGGGTAACGTACATCGCACAGAAACTGAAAAAGCTTGCCGATATGAGCGGCATCAGCGTATCCATAGGCGATATCCTCACTCCCGAGACCGCAGAAAATATATGCAGAGAAATGACGGAAGTGATAGAACAGTCCGCAGGACTGAGAAAAACTGACAGCCGCCTGGAGCTTATGATAACGAACCATGGCATGAAAAGCGGCATAGTCCCTGATATCATTACTTTTTCCGGCGGCGTTGCCGACTGCATGGGCTATTCGGGAGAAAAGCAGTTCCCATACGGCGATATAGGCGTTTTCCTCGGTCATGCCGTGGCAGCTTCGCCCCTGCTTACCGAAAGAATGTCCGAAACGGCGGAGGAGACTATCCGTGCCACTGTTATCGGCGCAGGCAATTTCAGCATGGAGGTATCGGGAAGTACCATCGAATACACCTTCGGCAGTCTGCCAATAAAAAGCATTCCCGTTTCAAGGATAAAGCTTGAAACGTCAGAGGAAATTCCCTCTGCAGGGGAGCAGATAAGAAAGGGACTTTCAAGGTATGAGAACCGTTTGACGGCAATATCGATGAAAGGTCTGCCCTGTCCCTCCTTCAAGGAGATAGAAGCCATGGCGGACGCTGTGTGCGCAGGTGCGGAAGGCTCCGACCAAAGCGTGCTTATCATCATCACCGAAGCGGATATCGGCAAGGCGCTGGGACAGGCTCTGAAACGTCGGATAAAGGACAGGGACTTTATCTGTGTGGACGGCATCTCCTGCTCGGACGGTGATTTCATCGACATCGGCGAACCGCTTGCTCACGGCAAGGTGCTGCCCGTCATTGTAAAAACCCTGATATTCTCATAACCCACAAGGAAGGCGGATAAAAATGTCATATAAAGTAAGGCTTTACGGCAGAACATATGAATTTAAGGATATACGGGAAGTTATGTGCAAGGCGAACGAGCTGAAATCCGGCGACTGCCTTGCGGGTATCGCTGCAGAGGACACCAAGGAACGAATTGCGGCAAAAATGGCTCTGAGCAATATCACTGTCCATGATATCCGTGAAAACCCCGCAGTGCCCTATGAGCAGGACTCGGTAACAAGAATAATCCAGGACGACCTTAATATTCCAATTTATAACGAGATAAAGGGCATGACTATATCAGATCTGCGTGAGTGGATACTGGACAGCCGCACCACAGGCGATATGATACTCCGTGCAGGCAGAGGTATGACCAGCGAGGTTATTGCCGCAGTCTGCAAGCTGATGGGCAATCTTGATCTGATGTATGCCGCAAAAAAGATAGAAATAGTCACTCACTGCAACACATACCTCGGACTTCCGGGGACAATGGCTTCAAGATTGCAGCCGAACCACCCCACCGATGACCCCAAGGGCGTTGCCGCATCACTGCTGGAGGGACTTTCCTATGGCATGGGCGACGCTGTAATAGGTCTTAACCCTGCAACGGATTCGGCTGACTCCACAGGCGAGATACTCCGTCTTTTCAAGGACGTTATGGTGAAGTATGATATTCCCACCCAGAACTGTGTGCTTTCTCATGTTACAACTCAGATGGAAGCAATAAGGCAGGGTGCTCCCGCCGACCTGTGCTTCCAGTCCATAGCAGGCTCACAGAAATCCATGGACGCATTCGGCGTTACCGTGGAAATGCTTGAAGAAGCAAACGAGCTTATGCGCACCGAGGGCACGGGAACAGGCCCCAACTATATGTATTTTGAAACAGGTCAGGCGTCCGAGCTTTCCTCCGATGGTCACAACGGCTGGGATCAGCAGACCATGGAATCACGCTGCTACGGCCTTGCAAGGCACTATCACCCATTTATCGTAAATACAGTGGTAGGCTTTATCGGCCCCGAATACCTCTACGGCAGCGATCAGGTTCTGAGAGCAGGTCTGGAAGATAATTTCTGCGGCCATATGCACGGTCTGCCCATGGGCTGCGATGTGTGCTACACCAACCACAATACCTGTGACCAGAGTGCAATGGATAATCTGCTGGTAATGCTGGGGGCAGGCGGCTGCAACTATGTAATGGCAATTCCTCACGGCGATGATATCATGCTCATGTATCAGACCACAGGTCATCACGATGTAAAGGCAGCCCGTGAGATACTGGGACTTCACGCAAATCCCGAGTTTGAAAAGTGGATGCTCAAATGGGGCATAATCGACGAGGACGGTCATTATACCGACCGTGCAGGTGACCCCACCATTTTCGGAAATTAACGAAAGGAATGACTGTTATGCCCGTTTTCCCGAAATTTGATTATGAAAACAATGATATAACGAAAATAAAAATGCAGGATTTCTGCCTGCTTCAAAACCCACAGGATCCGGAGCAGCTTGCGGTGCTCAAAAGCAAGACCCCTGCCAGAATAGCCATAGGACACACAGGAGCAAGATATCCCACCTGCTCCTACCTCCGCTTCAGGGCGGATCAGGCAGCTGCAGCGGACGCAGTTTTCTCTGAGGTTTCGG
>OKTR01000417.1_pt1 | contig 15895 bp, 12 predicted proteins | sample 1606431 | NCBI WGS metagenome assembly OKTR01 (sample SAMEA3879591, study PRJEB24766) | human gut metagenome | biome: human-associated habitat; feature: feces | place: USA | collected 1985/1987
GTGCATATTATCCGCAAAGAAACTCATTCTATGCGGCAAAGCTCAAATTAAAGGCTCTTGTGGAACGTTCTTGAAATAACGTCGTCCTGCTGCTCCTTGGTAAGCTTGATGAAGTTTACTGCATATCCGGAAACACGGATAGTGAGCTGAGGATAGTTCTCGGGGTGCTTCTGAGCATCGAGAAGAGTATCACGTGTGAATACGTTAACGTTGAGGTGGTGGCCGCCCTTAACTGCATAACCGTCAAGAAGACCTACCAGGTTTTTGATCTGCTGTTCATTTGCTGCCATAGTAAAAACTCCTTTCAAAATAAAGGTGGATTTGTATTATACCGAATGAGTGTATTTTTATATGGCTATAAGAAACACACTGTGGGGTTTATTTTATGCTGACGGCCTATAAAGACCGTCAGCCAAAATAATTCTTTGGAAGCGATTATCTGTCGTTATCGCTTGTGTTGGGGATATTAGCGCACTTGGGGCAGAGAGCATCGATATCGAGGTCGCCGACAAATACGCCTGTGTCCTTACCAAGTGCATCAGGAATGATGGAGAAGGTATTTGAGATACCATCCTGAGCGTTGGAGAACTGGAGCTTGGATACGGAAGAGAGAGATGCGGAAGCACCGTGAGTATCTCTGCCGCTCATGGGGTTAGCACCGGGAGCAAGAGGCACACCGAGCTTACGTCCATCAGGTGTAGAACCGGTCTTCTTACCATATACAACGTTGGAAGTAATGGTAAGGATAGAGGTTGTAGGAATACCATGTCTGTAAGTGTGCTGCTGACGGATCTTGTTCATGAATCTGTTGAGGATATCCTCAGCGATCTCATCAACACGGTCATCATTGTTACCATACTTGGGGAAGTCGCCCTCGATCTGGTAGTCAACAACGATACCCTGCTCGTTTCTGATGGTCTTAACCTTAGCATACTTGATAGCAGAGAGGGAGTCAGCTACAACGGAGATGCCGGCGATACCTGTTGCAAAGTATCTCTTTACTTCTCTGTCGTGGAGAGCCATCTGGAGGCTTTCGTAGCAGTACTTATCGTGCATGTAGTGGATAATGTTAAGAGTATTTACATAGAGCTCTGCGAGCCATGTCATCATGTCGTCGTACTTCTCCATTACATCGTCGTAATCGAGGTACTCGGAAGTGATAGGTCTGAACTTGGTAGCAACCTGAACGCCGCTGATCTCATCAACACCGCCGTTTATAGCGTAGAGGAGGCACTTAGCGAGGTTAGCTCTTGCGCCGAAGAACTGCATTTCCTTACCAACAACCATGGAAGATACGCAGCAAGCGATAGCGTAGTCATCGCCGTGAATAACTCTCATGAGGTCATCATTCTCATACTGGATAGAAGATGTATTGATGGAGATCTTTGCGCAGTACTCCTTCCAAGGCTCAGGGAGTCTTGTGGACCAGAGAACGGTCATGTTAGGCTCGGGAGCTGTGCCAAGGTTTTCGAGAGTGTGGAGGTAACGGAAGGAATTCTTTGTTACCATAGATCTGCCGTCAACGCCCATACCGCCGAGGGACTCAGTTACCCACTGAGGATCTCCGGAGAAGAGGGAGTTGTACTCGGGAGTTCTTGCAAAACGAACGAGACGGAGCTTCATGATGAAGTGGTCGATGAGTTCCTGAGCCTGCTCCTCGGTGAGGATGCCTCTCTTGAAGTCTCTTTCGAAATAGATATCGAGGAATGTGGATGTACGTCCGAGGGACATAGCAGCGCCGTTCTGATCCTTTACAGCGCCAAGGTAGCCGAAGTAAAGTGCCTGAACAGCTTCCTTAGCTGTTGTAGCGGGCTTGGAGATATCGCAGCCGTAGATCTCAGCCATCTTCTTGAGGTTTTCAAGTGCTCTGATCTGCTCAGCGATCTCTTCTCTTGCACGGATCTTTTCCTCAGTCATAGGGCAGGTGTAGAAAGCCTTCTGCTCCTGCTTGTCTTCGATAAGTCTGTCAACGCCGTACAGAGCAACACGTCTGTAGTCGCCGATGATTCTTCCTCTTCCGTAAGCATCGGGAAGACCGGTAAGGATATGAGCAGTTCTTGCCTTTCTCATTTCAGGAGTGTAAACATCGAATACGCCTGCGTTGTGGGTCTTTCTGTATTCGGTGAAGATGTGCTTGATCTCAGGATCAATGGTGTAGCCGTTGTCGGAGCAAGCCTTCTCAGCCATTCTCAGGCCGCCGTAAGGCATAAGAGCTCTCTTGAAAGGCTTGTCTGTCTGGAGACCAACGATCTGCTCCAGATTCTTATCAATATAACCTGCTGCGTGAGAAGTAAGAGAAGATACAACCTTTGTATCCATATCGAGAACGCCGCCTGCTTCTCTTTCCTTCTTTGCAAGCTCCATAACGTCAGCCCAGAGCTTCTTGGTAGCTTCTGTAGGGCCGGCGAGGAAGCTTTCATCGCCGTAATAAGGTGTGTAGTTCTTCTGGATGAACTCACGGACATTGATTTCCTTGGTCCAGTGACCGCCTACGAAACCTTCCCATTCCTGTGGCATTTGACTCATAGTATATTTTCCTCCTTCAATCTTTTGCGCCGCTTTATGCAGCACAAAGCCTTGTAGTGCTGTGAGATGAAATACGCAGTTGCTCCGTCACGCTATGTAAATTTTACCTAAAATCCGCATTACTTATGCACATTCCAACAAACTATACCGTTTGAGTGGTTATTCACTGCGCATAAAAAAACCGCAAGGTTTGTTGCCCTGCATGATCCGCACGGCTGCAATACTTCTTATTACTTATATAATACAATATACGTCCTGATTTGTCAAGTGTTTTTTTATGTTAATTTAGCATTTAACATTACAAAAATGATATGCCCCCCTATATACGGGGGCATATAGCATGATTTTCAGTCATAGTATCCTGTTTTTCGCATAAAATGAGCATTTTCAGGCAGTTTTGTCCCCATCGGCGCTCTTCTTTCTGAACACGATAAGCTTGCTGAGAAAGTAGTTGAGTATCATAACAAGTATGCCGCACAGGAGCTTTACCACCAGCTCGTTGAAGCGCATAACATCGACGAATGCGAACATTATAATAACCTCGCAGCCGTATGAGAAAAGTCTTCCTCCTGCAAATGAAAGCAGCTCCTTCACATATGCTTTCGCAGTGGTGTCGTGTGCCTCAAACACGAAGAATTTATTGGTGAAAAACGCAAAAAGCATCGAAACCACCCATGAGAATGTAGCCGCCCCCGCAGATGATACCGCCGAATTTTCCATTGCCGCCATGACCGCCGAAAAGCTGTGGGTATCCACGCCCGAAAAGTCAGTTAACGCAAGCCTGAGTCCGAAATGTGAGACATAGTTTATAAGCGTTGTGAGCACGCCGTAAAACACATATATTATCACATTTTCAAACTTCATGCACAGCTCGCACAGAGGCTTTGGCAGTATGGAAAATATCTTTCGGAAGGTTTTTCTTGTCATAAAAGGTCCTTTCACTTCAAAAGACAGAACCGCCGGTTGACCGACGGTTCTGATCAGAGATTACTTTATAAGCTTGTTGCCGCACTCAGCGCAGAACTTTGCAGTTTCGCTGGTGATCTTTGCGCCGCACTGGTCGCAGAATCTGATCTTGGGCTTGTGAGCCTCAACGGGTGCAGATGCAGCAGGTGCAGGAGCGGGCTTGGGTGCTTCCGCAGGCTTTGCGGGAACAGGAGCGACAGCCTTAGGAGCCTCGGCAGGCTTAGGTGCCTCCACAGGCTTAACAGCTGCGAGTGCAGGTGCCGGCTTAGGCGCTTCCACAGGCTTGGGTGCCTCAACGGGTTTAGCAGGAGCTGCAGGTGCAGCCTTGGGAGCCTCTGCAGGCTTAACAGGTGCAACGGGCTTAGGCGCTTCCACAGGCTTAGGTGCCTCAGCAGGCTTAATAGGAGCAGCAGGTGCAGCCTTGGGAGCTTCAACAGGCTTTGCAGGCGCTGCGGCTACGGGCTTGGGTGCCTCGGTATGAGCAGCGGATACGACCACTTCAATAGGCTTGATGGGCTTTATCTTTTCAAGTCCTGCATCAACAGGCTTTGCGGCAGGAGCCTTTTCAGCAGCGGCAGCAGGTGCAGGAACAGGCGCAGGCACGGGTACGGGTGCGGGAGCCTTTTCGGCAGCTTCTGCCTTAGCTCTTGCAGCCTCGATAGCAAGGCGCTCTTCTTCAAGCTCTTTGAGCTTTGCTTCCTCGGCAGCCTTGATGTCCTCAGCTTCTCTCAGCTTTGCGGCAGCCTTATCCTTCTGGATAACGCCCAGTATTCCGTTGAGCATCTTAACAGGGTTATCAAGATTCTTCTTGATTCCGCAGGGAAGCTCGCTGGATTTGCCGCTCTTCTCAACAACATGGAGAGTAGCTGCAAACAGTGACTTTTTCACCTCAAAGCGCTCGATCTGATCTACAGGGATATGTCCCAGACCGTTCTTTCCCTGATAATAGAGCTGGTCAAGAGTGAGCAGGAAGGAGTCCTCGGGAACGCCCATTGTCACCATATGTATCAGCAGAGGAAGTTCAAACTGCTCTGTGCTTGCATATGTGTTCTGTATTTTGATAAAGGAGCTTTCAAATGCCTTGGAAATGCCGGAAACATAGAACTGAGCCTCGGTCACACTGTTGTCGGCCATGAGAGTTTTGAGCTTTTCAACGTATCCGTCACGCTCAATAGTCTTAAGGTGAGTGATGTGCAGCTCAACCTGAGTGATGAAACGCTTCTTGGTCTCGGGGTCGATATCCATCTCGTTAATGTCCTTGATAAGTTCGAAGCTCTGATGCTCGGTAGTTGTGCCAAGGTTTCTGCACTTCTGGGCAAGAATATTGCTGTCTGCCTCTCTTATCTTGGAGTTTACCTTGCCGATGTAGCGCTGGAGCATATCATCGGGGCAGTGTGCCTCATTCTTGTTGATCTTTTCAAGGAGAACGATAAGCTCTGCACGGGACATACCGTTGATATTTTCGGTAAGCTTTGTGAAATACTTAACGTGACGGTCATTGATCTCATCGTCAAGGCGCTTGATGTACGGGAATGTATATTCGGGAGTAAAGTCACCCTCGAGGATCTTATCCTTTATCTCGTTGAGCTTCTTTACATCTTCATTCTTGATATTTTCGGTCAGCTTGTCAAGCTCAGCCTTTTCAAGCTTCTCTCCCCTCTCCCTGCACTTAGCGGCAGATGCCTCATAGAGCTTGGGATCAAGAGAAGGCTTGCGGTTTTCAAGGTCTTCCTCAAACTTTTCAAGAGCTTCACGGTCAAGCTTGTCGATGGAAGCCATCTGCTTATCAAACTCAGCCTTGTCAATAGCTTTGAGACGGCTCTCGATCTGCTCAACATAAGGCTTGCCAGCCTCGGCATATTCGGGAGTTTCGCTGATGGTGAGCTTCATCTTTATAAGCTTATCCTTGGGCGAACCTGCAATGTTGCTGCAAAGGTCTGTAAGCTCCTTCTTGATAAGCTCGGCAGTGCGCTTGTCGATCTGCTCGATATATTTTGCGGTAAGCTCCTTGTCAAAATCGTCGCCTGTAAGGGCTTCTCTGAGCTTGGAAAGTTCCTTTCTTGGAGTATTGGGGATATTCTTGCAGAGACTTTCAAGCTGGGACTTGATGAGGGATATCTCCTGCTTTCTTATCTTTTCCAGATAAGGAGCGGCATTCTCCTTGCGCAGTCCCAGTGCGCTGATATCGGCAGTGAGCTTTTCAAGCTCGGGCTTTTTGAGCTTTTCGATATTCTTGCACATACTGTCAAGCTTGTCGGTCTCGATCTTGTTGAAGCGCTTGTCGATCTCGTCAAAATACTTCTTGGTATATTCGGGATCATACTTTTCGTTTTTGAGCTTTTCGGTGAGCTGTGCAAGCTCAGGCTTCTGCATATTGCCGATGTTCTTGCAGAGACCGTCTGCTTCGGCATTGTAAAGAGCCTTTCTTCTTGCCTTTATGGAATCAAAGTAGCCTGCGGTCATATCGGGAGCATACTTTTCGTCCTTCAGCTTTGCTTCAAGAGCATCGAGCTTTGCAAAGTCCATGGAAGCGATATCCTTGCACATCTGAGCAAGCTCTTCCTTTTTGAGTGCCTTTTCTCTTTCGGCAGTCATGGGCATATACTTCTTGACGATATCCTCGGGATACTTTTCGCTTTCCAGCTGAACGATGATCTCTGCCAGAGCCTTTGCGTCCATCTGAGGAATGGTCTCGCACTTCTTTACAAACTCTGCATTTTCAAGCTCAACGGTTCTCTTCTCAATGTCAGCAGCGTACTTGTCGGTAAGTGCAGCCTTGAATCTGCCGGACTTGATGACTTCTCTCATCTTGTCAAGCTTAGCCTTGTCGGCAGTTGCAATGCCCTCAAATTCCTTGTCGGCAGCCTGCTTTTCAAGAACTTCAAAGCGCTGGGATATCTGCTTTCTGAAAGGTGCTTTAAGCGCATCGCCGCACTTTACTTCATCAAGCTTCTTGGAGATATCCTCCAGAGCCTTCTCGGCAGCGGTCTCGATATCCTTGCATATCTCGCTTATCTGAGTTCTCGCAAAGCCGTCCCTTGCGGAAGCAAGCTTTGCAGTGAAGTGCCTCTTGAACATCTTGTCAAACCTGTCGGAAGCCAGATCCTTTTCCAGCTTGTCGGCAGCGGCAGCATCGGGAATGGTCTTGAACATATCGGTAAGCTCACGGAGCTGTGCGCTGAGCATACCGTCATTGATCTCGGCAAGGTAAGGAGCTGCCACAACTTCGTCAAAGCCGCCCTCCTTGATCTTCTTCTTGAGAGCAGCCAGCTCGTCGTAATTTTTGAGAGAAACGCCTGTGCAGAGAAGCTTCAGCTGATTTTTCTCGCAGTCGTTGAGAGCAAGCTTGATCTTGAGCAGGTACTTGCCTGTGGTCTTCTTGTCAAGCTTCATGTCGTAGATATATGTACGGAGCTTTTTCAGCTCAGCTTCATCAAGAGCGGAAAGGTCTGCGCAAAGGTCAGCCAGCTCCTTTTCATTCTTGACAGCCTTTTCCATTTCTTCCTTGGTGGCAAAAACGGTGCCGTTGTATGTGCGTGACTGCTTCTCGAACTCTTCGCAGTATGCAGCAAGCTCATCGGCAGCGGGAACGTTTTTCAGCTTATACTTGGCAGCCGCATTTTTAAGGTCCTCCAAAATAACGGAAGCCTTTGCACCGCCGCAGCAAAGCTTGCCGTCAGCAGAGCGGCAGTCAGCGGGAACATATGCCTTTGCCAGATACTCGCCCAGCTCGGCAGCCGAAAGTGCTGAGGAGCACCAGTAATCGGAAATAGTCTCGATATTCTCAGCATCGGCAGGAGACGCTGCTCTTGCCAGATTGAACACGCTTGCAAATGCGGGTCGGATCTTCAGCAACTCGGATACCTGAGCCTTTACACCCTCGGGAGAGCCAAGCTCTGCAGCCCTGAGCAGCTTTTCAGCCTTTTCGGCATCAGGCTCGGTATATTTGAAGCCGTAGCCGTTCTTTTCGGAAACAAGCTTTCTGAGAGCCTTGCCCATATCCTCGGTGGTCTCGCAGGAAGCAAAGTCCTTTTCCTCAGTCTTTACGCCGCACTTTTCTGACTCAGCCATAAAAAATGCCGCCATGTATTTTTTCATGTCAAAGTCAATGCCGCCGCTCTTGAATGCGGAAACATTGGGTTCCATGCTCTTTTCAAATTCATCGGCAAGCTTTATGCCCTTGTCAAGCTCCATGCACCTTGACTCGTTGGTGTCCATGGTTATCTTGCCGTCAAACAGATCAAACTGAGGCTCGCCCACATACTCTGTTCCCACATAAGAGGAAAGAGCGTCCTTTAAATGAGCGTCAAGTCTGTCCTTTATCTCCTTATCGCCAAGAACGGCAGGCTCTTCAAGAGTGCCCTTCTTGTAAAGAAAATGGTTGGTAAACTTCTTGAACGGCTGAACAACGTTTGTCAGCGGGGTAACGGGGGCATAGTTCTTGCCCTCTTTTCTCATATGCTCCTCGCTGATAATAAGAGTATCATGCTTGCCGTCTATCATCCAGTCATAAGCCATGAATGTCTCTTTAAAAAGCAGGTTTGAGATATAGACAGTTCCATTCTCGGCAGCTATCTTTCTTGCCTCTGCTATCTTGAAGGGAAGATATTCCTTTCCGTCAGCGGACATAAGCAGCATATCGGCCATGCGGCAGATATCCATACTGTTGCTTTTAGCCTCCTCAGGGGAACAGGGCGTATAGATCACACCATCGAGCAGAGGGTGGCAGAAAAGCCTTCCGCTGCTGAAAAAGCTGTCACTGAACGCACTCTTGAATTCCTCACAGGACTCTTTAAAGCGATTGTAATTGATTGTTTCCACAGCAATGATTCCTCCCTTTGTATTTTGCCAAAAAAGTACGCGCATACAGGCATACTTTTCCTATAATTGTAATCATTATACCAAAAAACAAACCGTCTGTCAACGAATTATTAGAGTATTTTATACAAAAATATTTTCGTTTGCTTTTGGTACTTTTGCATAACTTAACAAGTCATCATAAAAACAATGTTCATAAAAAATGCGCTTCCCACACGCAGGGAAGCGCATTTTTCACTCTTTTTTCGCGCCTGCCTCACAGGCAGCAAGCAGCATATCGTAAATAGGTATCACTTGCCTGATATCTGCCGCTATCTTATCGGCAAGGCGGTCGCTGAACAGCATATACCAGTCGGTGCTGAGAGCTGTCAGACCTATATTCTTCCGATTGAGCCACAGGCATTTTTCCTCGCTCTGGTCGGGGAAATGATTTCGCTTATACACATCTCCGTAAAGCTCAAAAACGCTTTGGGAAGAAAAAGCGTCAGCAGCAGCGATATAAAGCGGACTGTCCCCTTTTATCATCTCACGCATTGCATCCATGGTCTCACGGGCAGGCTCGTAAAATCCGCAGCCGTACTCAAAGCCGTTTGCCGAGATATCAAAATAAAAGCATGGCAGGGAGTAATAAAGCTCCCTTGTACGGCCGAAAGTACACCACATATTCTCCCTGAAAACCGACTTTCCCCGTGAATATCTTGCGTCACGGTATATCCTTGAAATGCGCACGCTGTTGATGAGCGGGTCTATTTTCTGCATTTCGGGCAGCAGCTTTTCGGTGAACTCCCTGAACGGCTCCGAAACAAATCTGCGGTAGTCGTCCTTATGCTCGTTGAACCATAACTTACTGTCATTCAGGCGGTTCATGGTGAGAAAATCTATGGTCTGAGGTGAAAATGGCATATCATATCCTCCGTTTTCCGTTAGTGTATATTCATATGATATCCCTTTGATGTGAAAAAATCAAGAACATTTCTGAAAACAGTATCAGTCAAGCTTCTCCATAAACTCGTCAACATACTTTATATAATCGCCCACACGCATCAGGGTAGCTGCATGACCTCCGCTTACATGGCCGATCATAGGTGAGGGCATCATTTCCATAAGGTCATTCTGCATATCACGGTCAAAGAAGCCATCGTCCTCGGGGAGTACCAGCAGCACTCTTCCGTCAAGGTATGCGAATTTATCCGCTGTGCAGGGCTGCTGGTTTATAACATCAGCCACAAGGCAGGTCATATGAACATCAAACTCAGATGTATAGCCGCTGTAGATATCGTTGAACATATCACGCATATAATAAGCCTCTTCCGCAGAAGCCCCCTCAATATGGCCCATGCTCTGCTTCATTTCAAGCGATCTTACAATGCTGTAGGGAACTGTTTCCATAGCCTTGAGGACAATGGGAGCAGCGTTCTTGTACTTGCTTCTCAGTGCACCGACAGTTCTTTCGGAAAGCGCCGCTGTGGAGAACAGGCACATTGCCTCTGTCCTTTCGGGGAACTCGGACGCAAGGAGCTGAGCCATGTATCCGCCGAAGGAAGCCCCCATCCACACTGCCTTATCCACATCAAGGTAATCCAGCAGGTCGATTATCGCCTCGCACAATGACTTCATATTCATGCACTCAAAGGGATAGTCAAAGGTGATGACCCTGTATCTGCCCTCCAAAGCGCTTACATACGGATACACCGCCTCGGAGATGCCAAGTCCGCCTACAAGGAAAACAATGGTCTTGTCCCCTTTTCCGCAGTCCATATATTTGAAATTGCAGCCCTTTACAACTGCCTCCTCATAGTGATGGCTGTCGAAAAAGCGCTTCTTGCCGCGTCTGTAGGACAATGACTCAGGCAGAGCCTTTTCCTCATCAAAGGGCAGTCCGCAGCAGCGCTTGATATCCTGCGCCCACTGCTCGGGATAGCTCATTAAAAGCTGTTCATGGCTGTAGTCCCTCGCCACGATATCGGCATCGGGGAAATGCTTGTTGTATCGGTCAAAATATTTCTCACCCATTTTCAGAGCGTAGAAGATATGAACAGTTGTGCCCTCCACACGGATATTGTCTTTAAGGGGAGTTACCAGATCGGAGTAGAACTGGTTGTAAATGCTCTTTTCCGATGCAAAGCTTATGCTTGCGAAAAGCTTCTCAAAGGTCTTGATATTCTTTTCAGCCTCTTTGGGGTCCTCTGCCTTTTTGAGCATCATATTTGTCATCCACTCGGGCAGCTTGCTGTCATGGGCAGCCTTACCGAGCACAGGCTTGACTATGGCTGACTGGATACGTGCGCCCACTATACCTGCCTGGTCAAGATCGGAAGAGCCTATAAAGCCGTGATCGATATGTATTTTTTCACGTCCGATAAGCAGCCCCACAAAGCTTCCGCCCAGCGAGCAGCCGTAAGCGGCAAATATACGTCCGCCGAATTTTGCTTTGATATAGCTTTCTATCTTTTCAGTTTCCTCGGTCATTGTGGGGAAAATTGCATCAGGCTCATTTTCGTCAAAGCCGTCGTATGAAATGCAAACTACCTGAAAAGTATCTTTCAGCAAGGGTATCACAGCCGAAAATGTTTTCCAGTGGCAGCAGGTTCCGGGAAGCAGCATTATAACAGGTTTATCTTCATTGCCAAAGCGATAGAATTTCATATGTATATCCTCCTTTGGTTAGCTTACGCTAATACTCATATTCTATTATACACCTTTTCACGCAAAATGCAACAGGAAGATACAAAAAATCCCGCAGCCCTTTCGGGTCACGGGATAAGTTTTATATGCAATATCAGTTCTGGTCAAAAAGCTTCTTGGGGTCGTATCTCTTATAAGCGTCCTGATTTTTTACAACGTTCTGAGCCTCGGTCCACTGAGTGATGAGAGCGTCAAAATCCTCGGACTTCATCTCGTAAAGGAGTGAATCCTTTGCACTGAGGAAGTACTCGTCAGTTTCGAGAACGTCCATCTTGAGGACAATGTAATATTTTTCGCTGTCGGAGGATTCGATGATCTGGATATCACCCTTCTGCATCTCGTCAAACACCTTGGAAACAACTGCGGAATCGGGAGTTGTGCCGCTCTTTTCAATAACGGTCTTGTTGGAAGAGATCTGCTCGCCTGAATCGGTAGTCTCCTCTGCGGAAGCATCGGCGGAAGTTTCTGTTGTCTCGGCAGCTTCCTCTGTTGTGATGTCGGCTTCGGCTGTTTCCTCTGCGGTATCAGCGGTCTCATCAGCTTCGGCAGTGTCCTCAGTGGGAGCTTCTGTTGCATCTTCTGCGGTCTCGGCAGAATCGGTGATCTCGTCGGCATTATCCTCCAGAGCAGCCTCTGCATCGGAAGGAGTTACCTCAGCGGTAGAGGTCTCGGTCTCTGCTTCGTCAGCGGCTGCATTGGCAGCTTCTTCTGCGGCAGTTGCCTTGAGATTGTCATAATATGCGGTATATTCGGCGTTAAGAGCATCGAAATCCTCGCCGTTCTTGTAGCGCTCAACATAGCTCTCAGCCATGGACATAATCTCAGCCTTGCCGTCGGACTTGAGCAGATTGCCCGAACCGTCCTTCAGCTCCATAGCAATGTAGTTTATCATTGCATAGTTTTCGTCAAGATATGTCTTTATCTCGTCATCGGAAACAGCATATTCGCCGCCCTCGGAGTAGATGGTCTTGAACACCTTGTCCCTCTTCTGAGAATTGAGATAAAGGGAGGTAAAGGACTTTTCGCTGATACCCATTTTGGTGTAATACTCGCCTGCATAGTCCCAGGTCTGGTCGCAGTAAACCTTTGCAGCGTCCTTTTCATCGGCTGTAATGGTAAGACCCAGCTCGGTGAACTTTGCTTCGATAGCCGCATATTCCTGCATGGACTTGGTAGCCTCGTCATATATCCATGTCTTAGCATCCTTGCCGTCGATCTGAGAGCTGAAAACGGCAGCGGTAGTTGTTGTGCCGTCAGCGGAAGCTACTGCATCGCTTGATGCGGAATTTTCCTCATTGAGCTTGGACTGTGCGCTGTAGTAAGCGGACTGGAGGTAATAGATGAAGATACCAGCAGGGATATCGCTGCCGTCAATGGTAGCGCCCCATGTGGTATTTTCGCCGCAGGCTGTCATAGAGGACATAACAGCGGCAGCCGCAGCAACTGCGGTAATTTTCTTTATATTAAATCTTGCCATTTGAACTAACCTATCCTTTCGTTGACTTTGAGGGACAATGCACCGTATGCCGGGCAATCTCCCACAGGATAATTACATTTAATTATACCACACCGCCGGATAAATGTCTATAGATTTTAAAAAATTTAAATCAGGCGCGCAATTATTCCGTTATTTTATTCAAAGTCAGCACCATAATAAGCTTGATTTTTATTATTTTCGACAATATATTACGCCTTTTTATTGCAGATGAGCCAGCCAAAGGCACAGCCGCACACTCCTCCGATGATATGTGCCATCTGGGAGATGTTATCGTGAGCAAACAGACCGTTCAGCACTTCCGTTCCCAGATAAAGCACAGCCACGCAGATAAGTGTGAGAGGTATCTCGCCGCTGCCGCTGTTGGCAAAGGAGCTGAGAAGTATCATCATAAACGCAATTCCGCTTGCCCCCAGAAGAGCCATCCCGGGGAAGAAGATAACGTTGATAAGTCCCGTAATGAACGCTGTGAAGATTATCATTATCAGCAGGCGCTTTCCGCCGTATTTTTCTTCCAGCATAGGTCCTACCAGCAGTATTACGGTGAAATTGCCCATAAAGTGGGACATATCCGAATGGCCCAGCACATGGGTGAACATTCGCAGATAAAAAAGCGGGTCGGTCAGCGGAGCACGGTAAACCGAAAAGAACCTCACAGCGGCGCTCTGACCGATAAACTGAATAAGCAGAGTTGCCCCCAGCGCCAGCAGTGCAAATGTAAGTGTTACGGGAGAATTGTATGTTATCTTAGGAAATTTCATTGCCTATCCCCTTTCGGTTGTAAAAAAAGAGCCGCTTTCACAGAAACTGCAAAAGCGACTCTTCAAAATCGCAGAAATTATTCAGCAGCGTAAACGCTAACCTTCTTGCGGTCCTTGCCAACGCGCTCGAACTTTACCTTGCCGTCAACAACAGCGAAGATAGTATCGTCAGAACCGATCTGAACGCCTGCGCCGGGATGAATATGAGTACCTCTCTGGCGAACGATGATGTTGCCTGCGGTTACGAACTGACCGTCAGCTCTCTTAACTCCAAGTCTCTTGGATTCGCTGTCACGACCGTTCTTAGTGGAACCCATACCTTTTTTATGTGCAAAAAACTGCATGGAAATTCTAATCATGATTGGTAGCCTCCCTTTCAATAATAATCCTGATACAGCCGGGAAACTCCTCGGATATCAGACCGAGATGAGCGTAAAACGACTCAAGCAGTCTGCGGGAATTCTCGCTGCCGCTTTTCAATTTCAGAGCAAGCTTATTTTCAAGCACTGATACCTCCGCTTCATCGTTAAAGAAGTCGGTAACGGTATTGCACACAAGCTCTGCCGCCGAGGAAACAGATGCGCACACAACGTCGCTCCCACTTTCGCCCCAGCCTGCATGACCTGATAGTGAAAAGCCCGATAAACCGCCGTTTTTCTTATAAAAAACAGCCTTTATCATGCCTTGATAGCGTCGATTCTTACCTTAGTGTAAGGCTGTCTGTGACCCTGCTTCTTGTGAGTGGATCCTTCCTTAGCCTTGTAGGTGAAAACAGTTATCTTCTTGGACTTACCATTCTTGATAACCTTAGCCTCTACGGATGCACCTGCAACGTAGGGAGCGCCAACTGTAAGAGCGCTGTCGTTGTTTACAGCAATTACCTTGTCAAAAGTAACTGTGTCATCAGCGTTAACTGCGAGCTTCTCAACGAAGATCTCGTCGCCTTCCTTGACCTGATACTGCTTTCCGCCTGTTTCGATAATAGCGTACATTTTACGGCACCTGCCTTTTCCTATAAAAACTCGCTGCACCAGGCGAGCTGCCAATGGGCACACTGCTTCCATAGCCTGTTACATGCGGCAAGAAAAATTATACCACGCCGAATTTGTTTTGTCAAGGGCTTTTTTGCACTTTTTTTATTTTTTTGCGGGATTTTTCATTCCGCTGCCCACTGTCAATCAAACCAAGTTATATTATATACTATAATTGTACCCATGTCAACAAAGCCATTGCGCCGCAAATTTATTTCTCATAACATATTGCATTATTTACGTGACTGTGTTATCATAATTTTGTATAAAAATTTTTTCTGTTCAAAAAACTTATAAAGGTTGGTCGTAAAAATGAAGCCGTTATTCTCAGCTCTCCTTGAAACGATAGTGCTCGTTGTATCTATCCTGCTGGTCATGCTCTGCGCAAAACTCCTTAAATTTGACAGCAGCTTTGACAACTACAGTGAAAAATACCCCGACAGCATCATCACTGTGGGAAATGCCATGGACTATTTCCCTGAGGGAACTGATCCCACTCCCGAGGAAGCCTCAGTGCTGCTGGGCAAGGAATGGTTCGGCGAGGACAGCGGCAAGGAAGTCCCCATACCTGTCGCAAAGATATTCTGCATTCAGGTAAGCGAAAACACCGCAAAGGTGCTGGAGCTGTACTCTTTTATAGTATTTATCGAAAGCATCTTGTGCCTCATATTCGGCATAACTCTCCCCTGCTCGCTGTACAGGCACATTGACCCTGCAAAATCCATCAACGATTTCTTCATAAACGAAAACTATGTTTATACGGACAAATACGGCACCACCTACGGCCATGTGGGTGAGACCCGTGCGGGCATCGTAAAGATATTGTTACTGCTGCTGATGGTGGCTGTTGCAAATATCTGGTGCACTTTCATTCCCCTGTTTATCATAATAAACTTCATTGTGGGAATCATCATGCTGATATGCAGGCTGGCAGGCATCAGCGCAAAGGACACTGCCGAAAAGGCGAAGATAAAAGAAGCAGAGGGTCAGGCAGGCTCGGAAACATATCGTATCATCGTCGATAACGGTCTTTTTCTGGTAACAGGCGACAAGCACCCCAAACGTGGACTTTATTTCAGAGGTTACTGGAACGCTGTTGTGGCAAGGCGCATAATGGAGCTTGATGAGCGTGTATTTGCTTTCCGTGAGGACGATGTGGAGGACACTATTAAATATGGTGACGAACATCTTCACAAGAACTATGAGATGAACCGCACAATGAACTCCATAAAGCTTATATTCAACTCATCGGCAAAGAAAAAATCGGAGAGATTAAAGAACGAGATCATTAGTCAGGATTACACCTTTACCCGTGTGCTTCGTGGTTCAAGGCTGTACGAGTATGTTATAATGTCCAAACGCAGCGCAAAATATTTGCTTATCCGTGTACCCTCCAACTGTTCACTTATGCGGGCTGTAATGAAATGCGACGCAAAGGGTGATGTTTTTGAGGTGCTCGAATGGAATAAGTGGGACCGCCTGTGCGACAGCGACAAGCTGGCTGTCCTCAGCGATCACACCGGCTGGATGGAACCTCCCAAGGGCGAGGAAAAGCCCGGAGACAAAGTTCAGGCGACCTGACATCATAAGAACCCGTCTTCACAAGCATATGC
>OKTR01000419.1_pt1 | contig 15829 bp, 13 predicted proteins | sample 1606431 | NCBI WGS metagenome assembly OKTR01 (sample SAMEA3879591, study PRJEB24766) | human gut metagenome | biome: human-associated habitat; feature: feces | place: USA | collected 1985/1987
TCTCGATGGCCGTCGTCTTGGGCAGCAGGTTGTAGTTCTGGAAGACGAAGCCGATTTTGCGGTTGCGGAGCGTCGCCCGCTGGTTCTTGTCCATCGTGCGCACGGCCACGCCGTCGAGGTAGTATTCGCCCGACGTCGGGGTGTCGAGGCATCCGAGCGTATTGAGCAGCGTCGACTTGCCGGAGCCCGAGGTGCCCATGATGGTGACGAATTCGCCCTCGAGGATGGTGAACGAGACGTCGCGCAGGGCGTGCACCACCTCGTCGCCGACGTGGAAGTCGCGGCGTATGTGCTCCAGACGGATGACCTCCTTGTTGCTGGTTTCCATATTCTTCGTTTTATTCATGTCAGGCGGCCGGGAGGTGCGGCGGGCCTCCTTTCCGGGGCCCTCCGCCACGTCCCGTGCGGCCGCTACCGGGCCTGTTGCTTTTTCCCCTTGTCGCCGCCCGGAGGCGAGGGCATGAAGGGACTACGCTCGACCGAGGCCGCCGCCGGCTCTTCGGATGCGGCGCTCAGCCCGATGGCGACCACCTCGCCGTCGGCAAGTCCCTCGGTAATTTCGGTCAGCTCGCCACTCGATGCGCCGGCGCTCACAGTACGCGGCACCAGCGTATCCCCGTTTTTTACCCATAACTCGCGCTTGCCCGTCTGGGCGGGGGCGCTCTGCCCGTCGACGGTGATACCGATGCGCGACAGCAGCTCGGCGTCGGGCACGAAGCGCAGCGCCTTGGTCGGAACGGCCAGCGCATGCTCCTTCTCGAGCGTATAGATGGTGACGTTGGCCGTCAGACCCGGTTTGAGTTTCAGGTCGGGGTTGTAGGCCGAGATGACCACCTCGTAGGTGACCACGCTCGACTCGGTCGTCGCCTCAAGCCGCACCTGCTGCACCGTCCCCTCGAAGGTGTCGTCAGGGTAGGCGTCGACGGTGAACTCGACCCGCTGGCCATCCTTCACCTGGCCGATGTCGGCCTCGTCGACATCGGCGATGACGCGCATCTGCGTCAGGTCGTTGGCGATGGTGAAGAGGGTAGGCGTCTCGAAGCCTGCGGCCACGGTCTGCCCCTCCTCGACGGCCCGGCTGATGACCACGCCGTCGATGGGCGAGGTGATGGTGGCGTAGTCGAGGTTCTGCTTCACCTGCACGATGGCGGCCTTGGCCTGTTCGTAGGCGTTGCGCGCCTTCTCGTAGAGGTAGAGGGCCTCGTCGTACTCGGCGTCGCTGACCAGCTGCTTTTCGTGGAGCGTGCGCGTGCGGGTGTAGTTCTTCATCTGGTACTCGTACTCGGTCTTGCAGCTCGCCAGCTCGGCCTGCGACTGCTCCAGCTGGGCCTGCAGCGTCACCTTGTCCATCTCGGCAATGAGCTGTCCGGCCTTCACCACGTCGTTGTAGTCGACATAGAGCCGGTCGATGATGCCCGAAACCTGGGTACCCACCTCGACCTCGGTGACCGGCTCGACCGTACCGGTGGCCATCACCGAGTTGCGAATCGTGATGCGGCTGGTTGCGGCCGTCTGCAGCGTGATGTCGTCCGTGCGGGGCGAGCGCAGCCAGAGCCACGCTCCGCAGACGACCGCCACGGCGGCCAGCGCCGCAAGAAGTGTCTTTTTCCGTTTCATGTTCATGGTCTTATCGTTCGTTTTGTCAATATTCGGCGTTGGTACCCCGTCCCTGGTAGATGTTGAGCAGCTCGATGTTGAGCAGCGACATGTACTTGGCCTGCAGCACCTCCTGGCGGGCGGCCGTCAGCTCGTTCTGGGCCGTCAGCAGCTCGACGGTGTTCTTCATCCCGACGGCGAACTGCTCGCTCGTCAGCTCGTAGCTGCGCCGGGCGTACTGCTGCTTCTCGACGGCCGCGACGTACTGCGACTGGGCCGACAGGGCGTCGAGGTAGGCCCCCTCGACCTCCTCGAGCAGCGTCTTCTTCAGGTCGAGCCACGTGAGCCGCATGTTGGCGGCCGTCAGCCGCGCCTTGTTGGTGGCCGTGCGGTTCCGGCGGTTGGAGAAGATGGGGATGCTGAGCGTCAGGCCGACGTTTTCATTGAAGCGGTTCCAGATTTGGGTGCCGCTCTCGAAGCTGCCGCCCGACATGTGGCCCGTTCCGATGCCGGCCGTCAGCGCCAGCGTCGGCAGGAAGCCCGCCCGGGCCTCGCGCACCTCGAGCTCGGCCGCCTCGACGGCCAGTTCGCCGCGGGCGATTTCGGGCATGCTCTCCAGTGCCGTGGCGTAGATGTCGGTCTTGGCGGGCAGTTGGGCAAGAATCGCCTCCTGGCCGACCTCCGGCTCGGCGAGGGTCATCTCGTCGGTGATGCCCAGTTCGAGCAGCTGCTTGAGCCGGAGTTTGTAGCTGTCGAGCGTCGAGCGGGCCACGACGACCTGGTATTCGTCGCTTGCATACTGGCTCTCGAGCTGTGCGAAGTCGACGCGGCTGATGGAGCCGGCCTGCCACATCGCCTCGGCGCGGTCGCGCTGCGCCTTCGAAGCGTCGGCCGTGCTGCGGTTGACCGTCACCGCCTCGGCGGCGTAGAGGCACTGCATGTAGGCCTGCACGATGGCGATGCGGATGTCGTTGGCCGCCTCGTCGACCGAGAGTTCGTCGATGCGGTTCTGCAGCTGCTGCCGCTTGACGGCCGTGCGCAGCCGGCCGCCGTTGTAGAGCGTCATGCCGGCCTCGAGACCGTAGGTGCCCGTATAGCTGGTGCGGTCGACGGCGTTCGACGAGGGGTAGTTGGTCACGCTCTGCGAGGTGGAGGAGGTCAGCGAGGGGAAGAGAGCCGCCTGGGCCTCCTTCGTATCCTCGACGCCCGAGAGGTAGTCGTTGCGGCTCTGCTGCAGCTGGATGTTGTGCTCGAGCGCATAGTTCAGACAGTCGTTCAGCGTCCAGACCCGCAGGGAGTCGGACTCCGCAGCCGCCCGTCCGAGGGCGAGCGTTGCGAGGAGGGTGCATATCAGCGTGCGCTTCATGGTCGTTCGTTTTGCCGCAAAGCTACCCGAAGGTGTACATGCGTGCAAATACAATAGACCGGAAGGGCGAATCCCTCGACCAACGGGCCGTTTTGTCCGACGAAAATTCCGCGCCGGAGGGCCCTCCCTGCGCCTCCGGGCCCCGTTCCGCGTCAGCCGTTCCTGCCCCTCGTCCGTTTTTCCTCTCCTTGAGCGACGGGTACAAAAAAGAGCGCCTCCCCGGTGTGGGGAAGGCGCTCCTGTGTTTCGGGCCGCGACTTTTCGGGCGGCGTGTTGCCGCGGGCGGCTGCTTTCCGGACGCTGTCTTATGGCAGGCGGCGGATGATGCCGGTAGTTGCTGCGGTGGCGTTGGCTGCCGGCGGTTGCCGCGGGGGAGCTACTTGCGGAAGATGAAGTAGACGGCCATAATCAGGCAGATGAAGCCTACCAGATGGTTCCAGCGCAGCGTGTCCGACTTCATGAAGACCAGCGCGAAGACGGTGAAGACCGAGAGCGACACCACCTCCTGGATGACCTTGAGCTGCCAGAGCGTGAAGGGGCCTCCGAACTGGGCGCTTCCGATGCGGTTGGCAGGAACCTGGAAGCAGTACTCAAAGAGGGCTATTCCCCAGCTGATGAGGACGATGGCCACCAGCCCGAAGCGCTCGAGCTTCGACTTGAAGGCGATATGCCCGTACCAGGCCAGGGTCATGAATGCATTCGATACGACGAGCAACCCGACGGTTGCGACGGCTTTCCACATGGTTATTCGAGTATTTGATGGATGTTCGTGATGTCCCGGAAGTCGGTGACGATGCGGTAGAGACCCTCGGCCTTCTCGAGCTGCTCGCGGGGCAGGGTGGTGGCCAGCGCCACGATGCGGCCGATGCCGGCGCGGCGGGCCGCCTCGATGCCGGCCGGGGCATCCTCGAAGACCAGACACGCGGCGGGGTCGAGTCCGAGTGCGGCGGCGGCCGTTTGGTAGATTTCGGGGTCGGGCTTGCAGCGGGTCACCATGTCGCCGCAGATGCGCGCCTCGAAGAAGTCGCCGATGCGGCATGCGTCGAGGACGAAGTCGACGTTGGCGCGGCAGCCCGACGACCCCACGGCGCAGCGGATGCCCGCCGCGCGCAGCTGGCCGAGCGTCTCGACCAGACCCGGCGTGGGTTGGATTTCGGGAGCGTAGATTTCGCGGTAGATGGCCTCCTTCTCGTCGGCCAGCGCCGCGAGGCCCCGCGTGCGAATCAGCTCCTCGGGCAGAATGAGCCGCATGATGTCGTCGTTGCCCATGCCGTAGGCGTTGCCGAGCTTCGATTGCCAGTCGCGGACCCCGTAGCGGTCGCAGAAGATTTCGAAGGCCCGGATGTGGACCGGCGTGTTGTTGACCAGCACGCCGTCCATGTCGAAAATGGCTCCCTGTATCATCGTCTTCGGAAATTTTCCGCAAAGGTAGTCAATTCCCCGGGACGGCGGATGGGCGGCGGGTCAGAATTTGAGGTTGAGACTCAGGTTGACGGCGAAGTTCTGGATGTTCTGCCCCTCGACGGGCGAGCGGTGGGTGAGCCGCCAGATGCAGTCGATGCGCAGCAGGCGGAAGATGTTCTCGATGCCGAAGCCCGCCTCGATGTAGGGTTCGGTGACCGACGACATGCCGCGCGGGAAGAGCAGCACGGCCTGCGTGGCGGGCAGACTGCCGTTGTTCTCGTCGCGGAGCGAGCCCCAGACCCCCTTGCAGACCAGCACCTCGCGCCACTTGAGCCGCTTGAGCAGCGGAATGCGCCCCAGCAGGTAGCCGTTGAAGTGGTGCTCGTAGAAGAACGCGAGCCACGTGTCCGACGCGAACTCGTAGTAGTTCATGCACGAGAAGGCGTAGGCGTCGTAGAAGTAGGTGCCGTTGCCCTCGTGCAGCTTGAGCAGCGGATAGGGGACCTTGCCGAAGATGCGCCCCCCCTCGACCGTGATGCGCGAGTATCCGATGGGCGGCAGGTCGAGCTTGTAGTGGATGCGCCCCTCGAGGCGGTAGAAGTCGTAGTCGTTGCGCATGAGCCCCTTTACTCCGGCCGTGAAGCCGACCGCGAGAATCGGGTAGCGCGAGCCCAGATACTGCTTGTCAAAGGCCGTGCGGTAGATTTTCTCGTGGTACGAGAAGCGCATGCCCACATGGAACGCCGTGCTCGAAATCGAGCCGACGGCGCTGCCGTCGGGGCGCAGCAGCGGCACGTAGCGGTTGCCGTAGACCCGCTGGAGGCGTGCGCCGAGCGTGTTGCTCAGTCCGTGTATCCATTCGTGCTCGTAGAGCGCCTCGGCGCGGTTGACCATCGAGAGGCGCTTGTCCCCGCGTGAGAAAATCGAGCTGAGCAGGTTGTTGTCCGCCAGCGCGTTCTGTCCGGCACCCAGCTGCCGCACGTCGTGCGAGGCCGTGAGCGAGAGCTTGCGCGTAAGCCGCCGGTTGAAGGAGAGCTCCACGCCTCCGCCCCCCTTGACATCCTCGTCGCGGGTACCGTAGGCGACGTAGGCCGAGAGGCGGATGCGGCGGCTCACCTCCGTCGTCGTGCGGCCGCCCAGCTGCATGCGGAACCCTTCGAGGCGGTTGAAGCTCACCATCTTGTAGTAGGGGCCGATGCCGATGTACTTCGTGTTGTAGTAGCCGCCGATGATGGTGTTGAGAATCGTGTAGATGTTGCGGTAGAGCGGCGCCTTCTGAATCGAGTCGACCATGGCGTAGATGCCCCGCTCCTGGTCGCTCAGCCGGTAGGGGCGCGCCTCCTCCCAGAAGCGCTCGTCGCGCGAGCCGGCCTCGTCGTCAGCGATGACCACGTCGTTGTCCATGCGCAGCACCTCCTGCGGAATGGGCGCACCGATGCGGATGTCGGAGTAGGCCACCTCGCGCGTGCCGATGAAGGAGACGAGCTTCGAGGAGTCGGCCTGCGTGACCGAGAACTCGGCCGAGACCTTGTCCCGCTTGCGGAACCAGACCCCCTCGTCGAGCAGCTGGTTCTCGTTTTCGAGCAGCAGGTGGTTTATCCAGTTGACGTTGACCCCCTTGGGCATGCGGGCCGAGGCCGATTGCAGCGCATAGGTGGCCGAGTCGATGTTCACCTCGCCGTCGAGCACGGCCGTCGAGAGGCGCTTGGGGTGGAAGCGGATTTTGTAGGTCTTGCGGCCGTCGACCTCGAGGCTGTCGACCAGGAAGTAGTTGTAGAACGACTCGCCCATCGAGGAGAGGGGGCTGGCGAAGCGGACGTTGAACAGCGCGATGAAGTTGTCGTAGAAGTTGATGTCGCCCTGCAGCTGGCCGGTGAACTGGGCGACGGTGAAGCTGTCCTCGACGCCCGAGACGCGGCTGCCCCGAATCACCTCGCGGCTGAGTGCGGGCTGGCGGCTGTGGTAGTAGTCGGCCACCGCCTCCGATATCATGGCCGGCAGGTAGGGCTGCCCGGTGAGGGCCGAGGTGTCGATGTGGTCGAAGATGAAGCCGAAGTTCTTCTGCATGCGCCGGTTCCGGAAGTGCGGCTTGATGTTGGTCAGGTCGAGCTCCATTTTGGTGTAGGTGGCGCAGCTGTAACGCTCATACTCAGCGGGATTGTTGCGTGAGCGGTTGCGGATGACCCCCTTGAGAATCGGCAGCGCCGGGTTCTCGCCCGGGGTGATGACCACGTTGTCGATGCCGAACTGCGCCGCCTCGAGCGCGAAGTCGACCTGGTTGTACTGCCTCGGGGTGACGGGCTGCGTGCGGCTGACGTAGCCCACCATCGAGGCCTCGACGCGGCTCACCGTGTCGCGCGTCTCGAGCGAGTAGATGCCCTGCTTGTCGGTGGTGATGCCCACGGTGGTGCCCGGAAAGACAACGCTGACGAACTGCAGCGGTTCCCCCGTAGCGGCGTCGGTCACCTGGCCGCGAACCCGGGTGCTCTGGGCGCGGAGTTCGCGGCAGCCGAGCAGACCGGCCATCAGGACGATGAGTCCGATGAGGTATGAGGTTCGGCATCTCAGCATATAAATACAAAGATACAAAAAGGAACGAAACGACAAAAAATAAACTACCTTTGCGGCGAATTTCGTAGATTAACGGAACAACGACTGTTTTATACTGTTTTTGAGAGATGGGACACTCCAAGGTTGAAAAGACCAATGCCGCCCGGCTGCTCGACCGGGCCAAAATCGCCTACGAACTGGTTCCCTACGCGGTGGACGAGGAGCATCTGGCCGCCACGCATGTGGCCGAACAGCTGGGCGAGGATATCGCCTGCGTCTTCAAGACGCTGGTGCTGAAGGGCGACCGCACGGGATACTTCGTGTGCGTCGTGCCGGGCGACCACGAGGTCGACCTCAAGGCCGCCGCCCGCGTCTCGGGCAACAAGAAGGTTGACCTGATTCCGGTCAAGGAGCTGCTTCCCGTGACGGGATACATCCGGGGCGGCTGCTCGCCCGTGGGGATGAAGAAGGCCTTCCCGACCTACATCCACTCCACGGCCCTCGACCACCCCTTCATCTACATCAGCGCCGGCGTGCGGGGGCTCCAGCTCAAGGTCGCCCCGGCGGAGCTCATCGCCTACGTCCGTGCGACCGTGGCCGAACTGAGCCATCCGGCATAGCGCACCTCACGCGGTGCTTGAGTTCGCGGAAGACTCAAGCTTTGCATGAGCACACTGGCTGCAATCCGCTTGCAGCAAACGAGAAAGAGCATCCTCTTCCTTCCTGTGCGGGAGTGCGGAGGATGCGTCTTTTTACGGGTCATCCGCTCCGAAGAGCGCCGTCCCGGGCGGCGTTATGGCTGCATGCGCTCCGCGCGGAATCGGTAAATGGGGTATGTAAATCCGGAATCGGGTTAGGCGCTCTTTGTGCGCGGCGGTGTATCTTTGTATCGTAAAAAATGAATGCAACGATGAAAACGGATTACGAAGAGCTCCGCATCGACTGTGCCCATCAGAGCGCCGAGGAGCTGGCGCTGGCACGCGAGCAGGCGCAGCTGCTCTTTCGGTTCAACCAGACGATGCCGATGACCGAAGAGTACGACCAACTCATGCACCGACTCTTTCCCCGCATGGGCGAGGGGAGCGTCGTGCGTACGCCGCTGACGGTGGTGCGGCCCCACTGCGTGACGATTGGCCGCCGGGTGACGGTCATGAACGGTGCGCTGATGATGGCCGCCGGCGGCATCACCATCGACGACGACGTGCAGATTGCCGCCAACGCGCAGCTGGTCTCGAACAACCATGACCTGGTCGACCGGATGGTCATCACCTGCCGTCCGGTCCACATCTGCCGCCGCGTCTGGATTGGCGCCGGGGCGACGATTCTGCCCGGCGTGACCGTCGGTGAGAACAGCGTGGTGGGGGCCGGAAGCGTCGTGACGCACGACGTCGAGCCCAATACGATTGTGGCAGGCAACCCCGCCCGGCTTATCCGCCGCCTGAGCGACGAGGAGATTGCCGGCGCCGCAGCCCTTGCCGGGCGCACCGAGTAAATGATGCCGGCTGCGCACGGTGCCGCTGTCTCTGACGGGTGCCGGTGTCGGCCGGAAATACCTCCGTCTATAACCAAACCGATTATATCATGAAAGCCAAAACCCTCTCCACGCTTGCCATGCTCCTCTTCGCGGGAGCGCAGGCTTCGGGGCAGAGCGCCCCGGCACACGGCGGCGCCTCGCCGCGTACGCTCGTCGTCTACTTCTCGGCGACGGGAACAACGGCCGCTGCGGCCCGCAACATCGCGGCCGCCACGGGCGGCACCCTCTGCGAGATTGTGCCCGAGAAGCCCTACACGTCGGCCGACCTGAACTGGCGCGATGACCGTTCGCGCAGCTCCCGGGAGATGAACGACGCCGAGGCGCGCCCCGCGATTCGTCCCGCAGGGGTGCGTGTCGAGGAGTACGACGTCGTCTTTCTGGGCTATCCCGTCTGGTGGAACCTCGCGCCGCGGGTCGTCAACAGCTTCATCGAGCAGCACGACCTGAGCGGCAAGCGCATCATCCCCTTCGCTACCTCGGGAAGCAGCAGCATCGCGGGCAGTGTCGCCGCCCTGCGGCGCAGCTATCCCGAGCTGGAGTGGTCGGCCGGGCGGCTGCTCAACGGCATGAGCCGCGAAGCCGTCGCCGACTGGGCACGCAGCGCCGCGGCCGGACGCAACTGACCCGCACTGCGCGGCGCAACGGACGTCCCGTGCCGTGCTGCCGTTCTGCTTCCGCCCCGCGACGCGCGCTGTTGTGCCGCTGACACGCGGCATGCAGCCATGCAGCGGGCGTGGCCGAAGGCGCCCCTCCCCGTCACTTTGTCGCCTTGACCACGAGCAGTTCCCTCCAGTCGGTCGTATAGCGGGGCGAGAGGTGCTCGCGGTTCATGCGGAAGGGCTCGGTGCCCTGCGCCGCGACGACGAGCCTCCCCTTGCCGCAGCTCTTGTTGACCGCATCGAGGACCTTCATCAGCCGTGCGTGTTTCTCGTGCTCGGCCGGTGTGAAGAGAGAACCCTGAAGTTCGGAAGCCGGCGTAATCTGCGCGAGCAGCACGCCGGCCTTTTTGTATCCGTACCCCGGCTGGAAAATCTGCCGCAGGGCGATGCGGGCCTGCCGCACCAGCTCGAGCGAGCTGTCGGTCGGGTCGGGGATGAGCGACAGCCCCGTCACGCAGCGCTGGGGCTGCTCCTCGCGGTGGCGGTTGGTGAGCAGGTAGCACTGCACCTCGCGGCAGACCGAGTGCTCGGCGCGCAACTTCTCGGCGCACATCGAGGCGAACTCGGCCACGATGCGCTCCAGCTCTTCGAGCGTGTATATTTCGCGGGGAAAGCTGCGCGAGACGGTAATCTGCTGCTTGCGCTGGGGCATCTTCTCGAAGGAGATGCACTCGACTCCCCGCAGCTCATTCCAGGTGCGCAGCCCCGTGATGCCCATGCGTGCGCGGACCCACTCCTGCGGCAGCTCGACGAACTGACGGGCCGTGACGAGCCCCATGCGGTCGAACATCCGCCCGTAGCGGCGCCCGATGCCCCAGACATCCCGCAGCGGGAAGCAGCCCAGCACCTTGTCGATATCCTCCGCGCGGTGCATGTAGCAACATCCCTCGAGCCGCGGGTACTGCTTGGCCAGCTTCGAGGCGATTTTGGCCAGCGTCTTGGTCGGGGCGATGCCGATGCTGACCGGGATGCCCGTGTTGCGGCGGATGGTGCGCCCGATGCTGCGGCCCAGCTCGTCGAAGGGGCCGTCGACGCCCCGCAGGTCGAAGAAGGCCTCGTCAATCGAGTAGACCTCGATGCCGGGAACCAGCGCGCGCAGCGTCGCCATCACCCGCCGCGACATGTCGCCGTAGAGGGCGAAGTTGGCCGAGAAGACTGCCACCTGCCCCCGCTCGATGAGCGGCCGCACCTGGTAGAAGGGCTGCCCCATGCCGATGCCGAGGGCTTTGGCCTCGTTCGAGCGGGCGATGATGCAGCCGTCGTTGTTCGAGAGCACCACGACGGGGCGTCCCACGAGGTCGGGCCGGAAGACCCGCTCGCAGGAGGCATAGAAGTTATTGCAGTCGCAGAGTCCGTACATTGTAGCGGTTATTTGAAGCTCTTGATGACGTGGCGGACAACGCCCCAGATGAGGAATTCGTTGCCGGCGTCGACCCGGAGCGGGCGGTATTTCGGGTTCGAAGGCATGAGCCATGCGCACCCCTTTTCGAGCCGCACGCGCTTGACGGTGAATTCACCGTCGACGTAGCAGACGGCGATGCAGCCGTCGTAGGGGTCGACCGCCCGGTCGACGATGAGCAGGTCGCCGTCGCCGATGCCGTCGCCGGCCATGCTGTCGCCCGCCACGCGCACGAAGAAGGTCGACGCGGGGTTGTGGACCAGCTCGCGGTTCAGGTCGAGCGGAGTGTCGAGGAAGTCGTCGGCCGGCGAGGGAAAGCCCGCCCGGACGGTGCTGCCCGCCACGGGAAGCTCCTGCCGCGTGGTGAGGTCGGGAGCGTGGAAGGTCAAGGTCTTGTCTCTCTTTTCGTTCATCTCTTATTCTGCATCACGTTTGTCTTTTTTATCTTTTCTCTTTCTGCGGCTCTCTTTCGGTTTTTTGCGCTTTGCCGTGTTCTCTCGCCTCTTTTCCGCGCTTTTGCCGACTCAGCCTCCTCCTTTGCCCCTTTCGGCCGCCTCCTCAGCACCTTTTCCGATGCTCTTTCGGCGCCTCGTGGCTCTATCCGCTTTTTCTTGCCTTTTCTATCTCTTTGCCTCTTTGCGGGTCGGGCAAAAGCCGCGCCGCAACGACGCCGGGGCGTGGGCCCGGACTGACGCCGCTTGGACTGGGTTGTGCCGCCGCCCGGACCGGGATTGCGTTTCCGCCCGGGATTGGGCTGCTCCCTCCGCCTGGGTCCGTGGTGCCGCCGCTCTGGTCCGGACGCCCGGCCGGGGGTGGGGTAGCGGCCTATTTGATGCGGAACACGCCGCTGTCGTCGTCGCGGTTCTCGATGCGCTGCCGCAGGGCGGCCCGCCTGCGTCCCGTTCCGAAGCTCCACGAAAGGCTCAGCGCCACGGCGTGGTCCTTGCTCCTCAGGTGGTAGTCCGTGTTGTGGCGTACCACGCTTTCGGGAATGGTGCGGTTCGAGTATCGGTCCTGCATGAAGGGGAAGAAGCACTGAAGCGCAACGCGCAGGGAGCCGTGCGTATATCCCAGACTGACGTAGGAGGCCTTCTCGATGCCGCTCTTGTAGAGCCCCGAAAGATAGGTGCCCCCGAGTGGTAGAGGTCGAACGAGAAGTTCCGGTAATTGGCCGAGAGGTAGAGCGTGACGGGAAAGCTCCAGCAGCGATAGGTCGCGGATGCCTCCGACGGCTGGAAAAGCTGCTGTGCGGCCTCTGCGCTGCCGCCGATGCGCAGGAACTTCCAGGGCGTCCAGTCCAGATTGAGCTCGAAGCCGCGACGGATGTCCCGCTTGGCGTTGTCGGTCTGGAGCAGCATGCAGCCGTCGCCCGAACGGTAGGAGTCGAACAGGCTGTTGCGCGTCTGTTCGTGGAAAAGCGCCGCCTGCAGCGAGAACCTGCGCAGCTGGAGGTCGTAGCTCAGCCTCCAGCTCTGGCGGTGTGCGTTTTTCAGCTCGGCATTCCCCGTCTGGTAGAAATTGCTCATGAGCAGAATCCGCGCCTCGGACATCTGCTGCATCTCCGGCATCCGGGTGTCTGAGTCGTAGGCCAGGCGCAGCGTGTTGGCCCGGTCGATGGCGTAGCCGAGCATCACGACCGGCGTGAAGGTGAGGTGGCGGAAGCCGCCCTCACCCGAGCGGATGTCAGCCGTGGCGCCCAGACTGGCTCGGTAGAGCCATGAATGGAGCTTGCCGCTGATTTCCGCATAGAGGTAGTGCTTTTGCGTGTTGATTCTTTCGCTCTGCGGCTGCCCGGAGACCGAGTTGCGCAGCCGGTTCGACAGGAAGTTGCATTGGCTGCGGTAGCCGACCGTGAGCTGGGCGCGGGAGAAGCGGTGGAGGTAGGCCGCCTCGCCAATCAGGCTGCTCTTCCGGTTGTCGAGCAGCATCAGGTCGTCGAATCCCGTGGTGCCGCTCTCCGTCGAACGGGTTCGCTGACGGTTGTCGAAATAGCTTCCCACAAGGTTGACAACCAGCGTGCTGCGCTCCGAGAAGTATTTCGCGAAATAGAGGTCGAGCGTTGGTACGAGGCTTTCGGTGCGGTCGGTCAGACGCCCCGTGCGCTCCTCCTGCAGCGTGTTCCGTGCAAAGGAGATGCGTTTGTCGGCCTCCATCCACTCGTTGTCCGTATGGGCCGATGCCTTGATTTGCAGGTCGTAGCTCTGCTCCCTGCTGCGCGTATAGGTCAACCCGAAGTTGTGCTGGTGGCCCCACTTCAGGCTCTCGCGCAGATAGTCGTAGAGGTAGTTCTCCTCGCCGATTCGGTAGGCGTAGCGGCCCGTTTCCCGGTTCCGGACCTCCCGTTTCATGTTGATGTGGGCGCCGTAGTGGAACGTGAAGCGATTGTCGCCTCTGACGTGGGAGAGTGTGACGGAGGCATTCGAGAACATCTGTCCCAGCGTTCCGTAGAGGTTGCCGCTCCAACCCGCATCGAGCGGTTTGGTGAGGATGTTGACCACCCGTTCGGCATCGTTCATGTAGCGAATCGGCGGGACGTCGTAGAGTTCGACCTTGCGTATCTTGTCGGCCGGAATCAGCCTCAAATCCTCGTCCGAGGCCTTGATGCCGTTGATGAGCAGCAGCAGCCTCTTCCCGTTGACCGTTGCCAGCGCGTTGGTCGTCCTGTCGATGCGGAGATTGGGCAGCGTGGCGACCAGCTCGCGGCCGTCGGATACCTGCGCGATTTGGGCCTCGGAGAAGAGGTAGGAGCTTTTGTCGATGCTCCGAATGCTCCGTTCCCCCTCGACAACCACCTCGCCGATGGACATGGAGTCGCGCTGCAGGAGCAGGTCGCAGCTCCGGCTCCTCGCGGCCTGCAGCCGTGCGGAGGCGGTTTTGTATCCCACGAACGAAGCCTTCAGCAGATACGCTCCGGGGGCGACCCCCTCGAATGCGTATCGGCCCGAGAGGTCCGAGGCCGTGCCCTGCACCATGCTCAGCGTGTCGCTGCCGTGGAGCAGGACAACGTTGGCAAACGGAACGGGCCGATGCTGTTCGTCGACGATTCGCCCCGAAATCGTCAGGCTCTGTCCCAGACAGAGCTGACAGCCGAGCGCGGCAATCACTATGGCGAGGATTTTCATTGTTTCGGACGTGGGGTAGAGGGAACAAAGATAATGAAAAAACGGTCGCGCAGCCGCCGCAAGGCGGCGGATGGCCGCACCGCCCGGCACCTGACTCCTGCCGCCTGCCGGGCGGCCCGCGTCAGCCAATCAGCCTCCGCAGGCGGCTCTCGGGAACGGCGGGAAAGAGCTCCCGGAAGTGGTCGCGGATGCGCTCAAACGACTCCTCGGGCGTACGCTCGGTCCGAAGTGGGCCGTAGAGCGATTCGGGTGCCATGTAGCGCGCCACGCCCCAGCCGTAGGGGTTGCCGTGGCGGTCGATGTTGTATTCGAAGTCGGCGATGACCAGCCGTGCCTCCATCTGCAGCCGCGTGAGAATTGGGTCGAGCGATATTTTCTCATCCTCGGCCACCTCCGATTCGAGGTCCGTCGCCGTCCGCCGTCCGCGCCCCTTGGCAAAGCCCAGCATCCGGCGCAGCTCCTTGATGGTGGCCGACCCTTCGGCCAGAATCGTCTGCAGCACTACGTCGTCGAGCGCCGCCGCGTCGTCGTTCGGCGCCAGATGCAGCGAGCGGCGGTAGTTGGCCCAGTCGGGCAGCCATGCGCGGCTGACGAATCCCGCCTTGCGGTTGAAGAACTTGCCGTAGGCGCACTGCCCGTCGCGGATGATGGGACCCTTCCACTCCCAGGCCCCCTCCTCGTCGGTAAACCAGTACTCGCGGGCGACCATCTCCTCGATGGAGAAGCCGGGGATGCCGCATCGGAAGAAGGGGAGGAAGCCGAGCTCCAGACAGCGCTCCTCCACGTCGGTCGGACTTTCCAGAAGGTGTTGTTCCATAATTCAGATTCAGATTCTTTTGTCTCTTTTGCCTCGGACCCGTTTCCGGGCAACGGCTCCGGACTATGTTTCCGGGCTGCTGCTCCGGGCAGTATCTCCGGGTTGCGCCTTCGGACTATGCTCTCGGCAGTGCCTTCGGCCGCCTTACAGGACGTGCTTTTTTGCCGAGCACGTTGCGTCCGGCATGCGGCCTTCCCCGGTCGGGTCTTGACGCAAAGATACGATTTTTCCGTATAGCCTCTTTCTTCTTACCCGGGAAAAGGGGGCTTCGGATTCACTCCGACTATCATGCCGTGCTCATGCGACAGCTCATGCCGGTCCCGACCATCCTGTAGTGAACCCGTGCCGGCCTCTCCGTTGCCGGGCGGTATGCGGTGCCGCACCCTTGCGTTGGGCGAGTGCGGCGACGGAATTTTGCCCTGCAACCGCAGTCGGATGAAAAAAAGTGGCGAAAAAATTTGCGGTTTTCAAAAATGGCTGTATCTTTGCACTCGCAATACCGAAAGGGGTGCGTTAGTTCAGCTGGTTAGAATACGTGCCTGTCACGCACGGGGTCAGGGGTTCGAGTCCCCTACGCACCGCAAACAAGGGTGTAAATCAAGTAGTTACGAGATTTACACCCAATTTTTATGCCCTGAATCGTGAAACTTTAATTTATTTTCTCAAGGTTCAATCAAACTTCTGACACCACAATCGATCGCTATTTTACTCCCTGAACAAATTGGATAAAAATAGCGATCGATCTTTATTTAGGTGGTAGTGCGAAAAGTCCGTATCAGAGGAAATCATTTTGAGCTATTTTAATATGGCCCGCTTTTCGGGCATCGCCGACGTAAGGTCTGTTTCCGGATTTATGCAGACCTGGCGGGAGGCCTGCTGTAGCAGAAAGTCCTCTTCATCATCCAGAATGACATACGATGCATCCGACACCGCACGCTGGGCCAGCCACTCGGCAATTTCATGGCCCCGACAACCCGGTGTGAACCCCATAAACGGTTCTTCCTGCGGAGAAGTGTGATAGGCGCCGTACATGTAAAACGGGGTTATGTCGGCAACCACTCCGAGGCTCTCTGGACAATGGTGTCAGCAATCATCTTGTCAAAGGTTCATTCTCATACAGAACCATAATAAAGACAAACTATTGCTTGACAGGATCGTAGACATGAGGCAGATATTGCGCACCATCTGTCAATGCCAATAGTTTGGGCGATTTACACCTTGGAATTCTGCCCCAAGGTATACACGATCTTTATCTCGTATCATCCTCCATTTCCAAATCACAAAGGCGCTGGCCCTTTTCTAATCAAGGCAACCTGGCATCAATACATTAGGGACTGTCGTAAAAAGAATAAAACTTTATAATGAATTGATTGCCAATGTAA
>OKTR01000434.1_pt1 | contig 15305 bp, 11 predicted proteins | sample 1606431 | NCBI WGS metagenome assembly OKTR01 (sample SAMEA3879591, study PRJEB24766) | human gut metagenome | biome: human-associated habitat; feature: feces | place: USA | collected 1985/1987
CCTCCACCCTCCACGAGACAATTGCCCGTTTCCACGACACGCCCAACCGCTATGCCAATTTTGAAAAAGCCCTCGCCGCCGATGCACTGGGCCGGGCAAAAAATATCACGTCGGAAATCGAATTTATCCATGCGAGAGAGCAGGACTGCCATGTCCTGCTGGATCAGCTGGCAGCTGGCGAAATTCCTCTGCGCGTCACCCACAATGACACCAAGATCAACAATGTCCTCATCGATGCCGCTACCGGAAAAGGCATCTGTGTCATTGACCTCGACACCGTGATGCCGGGACTTTCGGCCTACGACTTCGGCGATTCCATCCGCACCGGTGCCAACGACTGCGCTGAGGACGAACCTGACCAGAGCAAAGTCCATTTTGACCTGCATCTGTACGAAGTGTTCGCCAAAGGGTATCTCTCCACTGCCGGGGCATCCATGAGCATGGCAGAAAAAAAGAGCCTTGCATGGGGTGCAAGGCTCATGACGCTGGAATGCGGCATCCGTTTTCTGACTGACTATCTGGAGGGCGACCATTATTTCCATATTGCTCGCCCGGATCACAACCTCGACCGCGCCCGCACCCAGTTCACGCTGGTGCGGCAGATGGAAGAGGTTTTCGATCAGATGCTGGAAATCGTCTGCCCGGACAATCACTGATTTCGCAATCTCCTCCATTCGGATACAGCAAGAAGCATGGACGCTCTCCTTTTCGGGGGCGTCCATGCTTCTTTTTACAGCTTATCGCTATTGTCTGTGGCTTTTGGCAGGGTGCATCCTATTCAGGGGCGCCCCCTGCTTTTTTACTATGCTTCATCATTTTCTGCGCGCAGCATCCGGTATCCGATACCAACATGGGTCTGGATCAGATGCGGCGCATCCGGGTATCGTTCCAATTTTTTGCGCAGGGATGCCATGTAAACTCGCAAGGAAGCAATGTCATTTTCCTGCGTACTGCCCCATACTTTCTGCGTGAGGGAGGTATGCGTCAGCACTTTGCCCACATTATGCGCCAGCACACACAGCAGCTTGTACTCGATGGGGGTCAAATGCAGTTCATTCTCGCTCAGCCAGACGCAGCCTGCCGAGAAGTCGATCTTCAAAGGACCATTGACAAAAACCGGACTATTTATGCCGTCAGAAGCCAGCAGATTCAATCGGCGCTGCGTTACACGCAGTCTTGCCAGCAGCTCATCCACAGAAAACGGCTTTGTCAGATAATCGTCTGCGCCGTTGTCCAGTGCCTCAATCTTATCAGAATCTTCGCTCCGGGCACTCAGGACGATGATGGGCAGGTTCGACCATGTGCGGACGCTGCGGATGACCTCGATGCCGTCTATATCGGGCAGCCCAAGATCCAGCAGCATGATGTCCGGATTGTGGCTGGTAGTCATCATGATCGCCGTTTCCCCATTGGAAGCAGTCAGATATTTATAGCCGTGGGTTTTCAGGGTCGTTGTGATCAGACACCGTACAGGAACATCATCCTCTACGACCAGAATGGACGGCTTATTCATGAATGTTCACCTCGCTTTGCGGCAATGCAAAGGAAAAGACACTGCCATTGGGAATGTTGTCACGCAGGGTCAATGTTCCGCCGTGAGCCGTCAAGATTGCACGGCAGAGGGGCAAGCCCAGTCCAAGGCTGCGGTGGCTGTCTGCGATGCGGCTCTGCCCGGTATAAAACATCTCGAACACCTGTGCTTTTGCGCGATCCGGAATGCCGGGACCGTTATCTGCAACGTCCACTACGACCTGATGGTCTTTCCGGTAAGCCGAAATCTGAATGACCGAGCCCACGGGGGTGTATTTGATGGCGTTATCCACCAGATTGACAACGACCTGCATGATCAGCCGTGCATCCACATTGACCAGGAGGATCTCGTCCCCATACTGTGTTGTGATGGTGTGTTCGCAGCTTTTCCGGTTGACATGATGCAGTGCTTCTTCGATCATCTCATCCATCAGCTGCGGTGAGATCTGCAGATTCATCCGTCCATCTTCAATGCGGGTGATGGAAAGCAGATTTTCCACCAGACCGATCAGCCATTGCGCATCGTCAAAAATATCGGTGCAGATCTTGTTCCGGGTCTCTGTATCCAGCGTTTCTCCGTTGGAAAGCAGATTGCTGGCATTGCCGGAAATGGAGGTCAGCGGGGTGCGCAGGTCATGGGAGATCGTGCGCAGCAGGTTTGCCCGCAGCTCTTCATTCCTTGCCTGCAATGCAGCTTGCTCTTTTTCCAGCGCGTTTCTGCGGTTTTCGATGGCCAGCGCACCTTCGCCCAGAATGGAAAGCAGCACACTGTTTTCAAAGGCATCCAGCGGTTTTTCGGACAGATCGATCCCGATCACTCCAAACACGCCGCCTCCGGTCCGAAGTGCAAGATAAAGCCCCTTTGCATCCGGGTAGCTATCCGTGCCTGCGCCGGAACGCTTTTTGTTGGCAAACGTCCAGTTTGCTGCATCCCGTTCTTCCGGTGCAGAAAAGATGTTACACGGCACTTCCCCATCAATCTCAAAAACCTGTTCTGACCCAAGATCTCCGTTTTGTTCCGGGTAAACGATCAGGCTCCGGTTCAGCAGCTTCATCAACTGGGACGCTGTCTGAGAGAGGATTTCTTCCTCGCTTTTTGCTCTCTGTAAAAGCTGATTTGTATCAAACAGTATTTTTGTACGGAACGCTGCCTGCGCAGACATTTTTGCATGATCCTTCTGCCGCGTTGTCAGGGCGCAGGTAATGATTGCAGAGGTCAGCATCAGGGCAAATGTAACCTGATAACCGGGATCATACGCATGGAATGTCAGGTATGGCTCGGTCATGAAGAAATTGTACAATGCTACACTGGCAACGGACCCCAGCACACCGCAGGTGTAGCCGCTGGTAGACAATGCGGTGAACAGCACCCCCAGCATATAGAGCATAATAATATTATAGCGCGCAAAGTCCAGTTGCAAGAAAAAGAAGCCGATGAGCGTGATGCAGCTCAGGATGCCTGCGGTGATCAGCAGATCACGGACAGACGGCAGAAGCGGACGGGTGAACAGCTTTTTTCCTGAGCCGTAGCCGTTCTCTGCAGAAGCATCCGGGATGATGTAAATATCCAGATTAGGCGCAGTCAGCGTCAATTTTTCAGTCAGTGACGGTCCACTCCAGAAATGGCGGCGATGTACGCTGGAGCGCCCCAGTACGATTTTTGTAATGCCGGAGATGCGGGCAAACTCTGCGATCTGCTGCGGAATGTCATCCCCGTAGATCGTAGAAATGTCGGCACCTGCCTGCTCTGCCATACGAATGTGCTGCTGCAAGCGCCGACAGTCTTCTTTTCCCATCTGATCCGAGTCAGGCGTCCGGACATACAGAGCTGTAAAGGTCCCTCCAAACGCCTTTGCCATCGTTGCTGCCGTCCGCACGATCTTTGCATTGGAGGGAGAGGACGACAGACACGCCAGAATATGTTCAGTGGGTGGGTCGTTCTGATTCATAAAGATCACCTGCCTTGCCCACAGTATAGCACAATTTGATGGTTACGACCACCAGCCACGTCTTTTTCCTTCCTGTCGAAGGATCTCCTGTCGTATGTGATCCAGCGCATCTGCTGCCCGGAAACCACTCAACATGACTCCAAGAACCATCAATAACAAAGCGACATCCATACGATCCGTCCTATCTTTTTAGAGCCGGAAACACTTCTGGATCGATGCGTATTTCCCCAAAACCAGCATACTTTCATCCCGGCACAGCTGCGTATCCGGCGTGATGTTCATATCGAGCTTTCCGTCTTTTTTCAGTGCAAGAATGTTGATGTTATACTTTTTTCGGATATTGATCTCACCGATCGTACGATCCATCCATTCCGGCGGAATGGTCACTTCCATGATGGCGTGGTCGTCCTGCAGCTCGATATAATCGAGAATGTGTTCGGAGCTGTATCGGATCGCTGCCCACTTTGCCAGCTGCTTTTCCGGGTAGACCACTTCATCCGCACCGTTGCGCAGCAGAAACTTGGCTTGTACATCCCGCTCTGCACGCGAGACCACAAGCTTTGCGCCCAGCTCCTTGAGCAGTGATGTTGTTTCCAGTGAGCTTTGAAAATTGCCGCCGATGGTTACGATACACACATCAAAATTGCCAACACCAAGGGAGCGCAGAAAGTATTCGCTGGTGCTGTCACCGATCTGTGCATTCGTCACATAGGAAAGCACAGCGTTCACACGATCCTCATTGCTGTCGATCGCCATGACCTGATGACCCAGCTCATTCAGTTCCTGCGCAATATGGCGGCCAAAACGGCCAAGCCCAATCAAAAGAATCGATTTCATACTTGTCTCCTTTATCCGATTGCGATCTTCTCCTGCGGCAGACGAGAGTGGGCAGGGCTGCTGCCAAATGCCGCATAGATCAACGTCAATCCGCCAACACGTCCTAAAAACATCAGTGCAATCAGCACCCCCTGCGAAAGGATGCCCAACTGCGGCGTGATGCCCAATGTCAGACCTACCGTTGCCACAGCCGAAGCGGTCTCATACAGACAGACCGACATCGGCAGCTGCTCTGCCGTAGCAATGACAAAGGCTCCGAGGAAGAACAGCGTCAAATACATCCCTGCAATCGTGGCAGCATTCTTGACCGCAGAACTATCTATGCGCCGCCCGAAAAATTCCGCATCTTCTCTGCGGCGGAAGGTCGCCCACATATTGGCCAGCAGAACGGCAAATGTTGTGGTTTTCATGCCGCCTGCCGTGGAGCCGGGCGAACCGCCCAACAGCATCAGAACCACCATCAATGCCTGTGAAGTGCTGCCCATCGCAGCAAGATCGGCGGTGTTAAAGCCGGCAGTACGGGGTGTGACGGATTGGAACATCGACAATAAAATGCGCTGCCGGGCAGAGCCTGCCGTGAACTCGAAGCAATAAAAGTACAGCGTCGGCAGTACCAGAAGAAACGCCGTTGTGACAAGGATCACCTTGCTCTGCATCCGATAACGGTGAAAATCAAGGCGATATGTACAAATGTCCTCCCATGTCAGAAAGCCAAGGCCGCCAAAGACGATCAGGGCCGCGATCACTGTGGTAAGCAATGGGTTTCCTGCATACCGTGTCAGCGAAACAAATTTTGCCCCCTCTGTTCCCAGCAGGTCAAAGCCGGCATTGCAGAACGCCGAAATGGAATGAAACAGTGCATACCAGATCCCGCGCAAACCATAATCGGCGCAAAATGTCGGCAGCAGCAGTGCAGCACCGGCCAATTCAAACAGAGCGGTGATCCGCAGAATAAAGCCTGTCAGCCGCACGATGCCGCCCATCTGCGGGGCAGCCGTAGCTTCCTGCATCGTGCTGCGCTGCTTGAGGGAGATCTTTCGCCCGGAAAGCAGCGCAAAGGCAGCACCCACTGTAATGACGCCCAGTCCTCCGATCTGGATCAGAAGAAGGATCACACTCTGCCCGAATGCCGACCAGTAGCTGCCGGTATCCTGTACCACCAGTCCGGTCACACAAAGGGCAGAGGTGGAAGTAAACAGCGCCTCATGGAACGGTGTAACGCACCGCTGCTGTGCAGCGATCGGGAGCATCAGAAGCAATGCGCCCACCAGATCAACTGCCGCAAAACCTGCAATAATGACCTGAAAAGAAGAAAAACGGTGCTGCCTGTAACGAGGATATTGAATCATAAAAGCTCCTTTACCTATCCGTGTGCATAAAGATTAGCATGGAATAGATAAAAGAGTCGTAAAGAAAATTGTAGAAGTATAAAGATTTCATTAAAATTGATCGGCCAACACTAAAAAATGCCGGAAAATGCCGGGCGATTTATCAACATAACGCAGAAATTGCGCCGAAAAAATCAAAAATACGTGACAATTTTCGAGCGGGTGGTACAATGATACTGTATGAGTAGACGACGAAGCATCCCATGGGATGCTCTTTTCGTTCCCACTTTGTGGGAACGAATGTCTCTGTACAAATTTAGAAAAGTGGAGGGAAATAAAAAGTGAGAAGAATTGTGGCATTACTATTAGCGGTGCTGATGACACTGACAATGACCACACTGTCCTGGGCGGAGGGAGAGTCCGCTGTCGGAGCCACCGGCCCCACCTCGGGTACCTGTGGCGCGGAGAGCAACGAGGGCGGTCGTGACAGCGTCAAGTGGGAAGTGACGCCCAACGGCGGAAAGGTGGCCGTGGAGGATGAGACTGGGAAACTCATCGCGCTCCCCGCCTACACCCTGACCATCTCCGGCAAGGGAGACATAATGGACGAGCCGGGACAGCCGGCAGCCGGATGCTGGGCAGCACTGGATAAAAACGGTAAAATGTACGGCGACCAAATCACCCAAGTCATTATTGAAGAGGGCGTGACAGGCATCGGTGAGGTTGCGCTCAACCGCAATTTGCACAAAGCGACCATCAGCATCCCCGCTTCGGTAACGAAAATCGGCAAGCGTGCGTTCGGCAGTGAGATGGTCGTGACGCTGGCGGAGGGCAATACCGCCTTCAAGATGGTGGACAATGTGCTGTTCACCAGTGATATGAAGACGCTGGTGCGCTATTTCCCCGGCGAGGGGACGGCGGATAGCTATACCGTGCCCGCTACTGTGGAGACGATTTTGGGCGGCGCGTTCCAAAAGGCAAAGATCAACCACTTTGACCTGGGCAGTGTAAAGTTCATTGGTGACTATGCATTCCAGGAGACAGTGATTCCAGAGATCGTGCTGCCGGAGAGCGTGACGGAAATTGAGTCGCAGCTTGTGAACCACGCAAAGGTACAAAAGCTGGTAATTGGAAACGGTTTAACAACAATTCCCAATGCATTTTGTGAGAACAATGAATATTTGGAAGAGGTTGTCATTGGGAATGGTGTGAAGACGATTGGCAACAGAGCCTTTGCCAGTTGTAAGTCTCTTCGCACTGTTACCTTCGCCGAAGGCAACACACTGACGGATTTTGGAAATCGAAAGGGGACTGTGCAGATATTAGCGTGGTGCCCAAAGCTGGAGTCTATCGAATTGCCGGATAGCTGCACCTTTGTAGCATATCCCTCGTTCCAAAACTGCTCAAACCTGCGTACCATTGTAGCGCGGGGTATCAAGACATGGAGTGATTTCAAGAACCCCAACGGCGGCGATGTTGGCTACTATAAGGCTACTGTCGGTTACAGTGACGCACTGCGCGGAAATTATGCACCCACGACTGCCGGTATCGGAATGGCGAAGTACGCTGTGAATGGCGTACAGGCGAAGACGCTGGGTTGGTACACGGCAGAGGGTATCTGCGTTGGGAATGAAAAATACAAGGACGATACAAGCCACATATCCAAATTTGAGAACAATCCAACCACGGTCTATGCTGTTTACATGATGGACTGTGCCATGGACGCCAACGGCGGCACGGGCACGATGGATAGCGTTCATTCTTATGTCGCACCTGGTTTGGGCGACGGGGTTATCAACAAAATCAATAAAGAGTGGAACGGTGAAACGACATACAATGAGAACACCAAAGCTCCTGCGTGCACCTTCACCGCGCCGACCGGCTACGCCTTCATGGGCTGGAACACCGAGGCGGACGGCAGCGGCGACAGCTACAATCCCGGCGACTACCTCAAGACCACCAATCAGCCCCTGACCAAGCTGTACGCCCAGTGGGGCAAGAAAGCGGGTGACACGGTGTACACCGTCTCCTGCGATACCTCGCTGACCTATACCGGCACTTCTCAGACGCCCAGCGTCACCGTGAAGATGATGCCCAAGGACAGCGGCAGTCCCACCCCGCTGACCGCCGACGCGTTCCGTGTTGCGGCGGATACCAACTCCAATGCCGGTATGCACACGGGTACGGTGTATCTGGTGGAGAACGGTGTTGATACCGGCGTTACCATCGACTTCAACTACGAGATCAAGAAAGCCCCCTGCGCGCTGACCGTCACCGGCGAGACGAACGTCAAGGGCGGCGGCACTGTGTCCCTGAATGTTACCGGTACGAGTGTAACAAAGACTGGTGACGGCGGCTTGGGCGGCACCCTTGTGAGCGGCGTTTACACCGCCGCCGCGCCTGACAGCACTAAGAACTACGATGTCACCTTTGTGGATGCAGGCGACAAAAACCACGAGGGCGGCACCAAGACCGTGACGGTCGCCGTCACCGCCCGCAGCAGTGCGAACCTGACTTTGAGTGAGACGGTCAAGACCGTCAAGGCGGGCGTGGCGGACAGCGTGACCTACACCTACAACGGTGACGGTGCTGTGACCGCCACCAGCAGCGACGAGAGCGTGGCGGCTGTAACGGTGGACGCAGCCAGCAAGACCATCCGCGTCACCCCGCTGAAGGCGGGCACTGCGGACATTTTGGTCAAGACCGACAGTACGGCGAACTATAAGCCGACCGCCGCCGTGCTGGTGCTGACGGTGACGGATGCTGCCGTTATCAAGTCTGATGCGGAGACGAAGGAGATCAACGCAGGCGCGGCGAAGGAGCTGATCGTCAACGTCCCCGACATCAACGGCAAGCCCGCCAAGGTGGTGTTCAATCAGGCTGCCGCCGACTATCTGCGGGGACGGGGGGAAGATCTGACCCTGAAGCTCGCCGTTATTCCCGTGCCCGACAGCCTGAAGAACAGCGACCAGCTTAAGAACAAGAGCTGCATCATGGTGGAGATCACTCTGACGAATGATGCCGGTGCGAACGTGTTTACGAGCAGCGTGGCGGGCGCAAAGGCGGATGTGGAGTTCTTCGGTGGCACCGCCATGGAGAACGTGACGGCGTATTTCGTGCAGAGTGCGGAGCTGACGGCGCAGCCGGTTACCTACACTGCGGCTACCGGCATGATCGCACTGCATTTGGAGCACTTCTCCAAGTATCTGGTGGCTGGTGATATACCCAGCACACCGGCTGCCCCCAGCTCCGGCGGACGTCGCCACTACACGGGAACGCCCGGCGCGGAGATCACCGGCGGTGCAGACCAGACCAAGAGAGCCGGCGACATCATCAAGGTAACTGCCAAGAGCGATGGCGCGAAGGTGAGTGCTGTTTACGTGGACGGCGCGATGGTCGATGGCAAGTATTACATCGTCAGCGGCAACGCCGTGAAGCTGCAAGGCACCTATACCGCGACGCTGTCGCAGGGCACCCACACGCTGAGGGTGGTATACACCAACGGCGCGGCGGTGACCACGACATTTGTGCTGAAAGGCACCACCAGCCCGCACACGGGTGACCCCGGCGTGGGTATTTATCTGGCGAGCGTGGTGCTGAGCATAGCCGGAAGTGCCTACGTGTTCCGCAAGAAGAAAAACGACGACTAAAGACAATAAGCTGATTTAACTATCTAATCGTCCCCTTTTTCAGCCGGACGGCAGGGAGGTAGCACACCCCCCTGCCGTCCGGTACTCTTTTGGCGGTTGCCTCCATTCAAGTGTAACTGCCGCCCTGGACGGACGAACTGCGATATAATCCGCAAGCGGTCGGACATGGACAGCGCAGTTGGGGCGTGGCAAGCCAAGGTATGCGCCTTCCGATTGTGCCGAGGGCGCAAGAAACGTTTCAAAGCATAGCCGGTGTGCTGTGAATAAAACTCTCGATGCAAAAAAGCATTATGCAGTTGACTTTCACGCTGGTTTTGCCGTATAATATCAGCGTGAAAGTTGGTGATAGGCTTGAAAAACGATGTAATCGAAAAACTGTCTCTTGAAAACCAAGGCGTTCTGAAAACCTCCGATGTTTTGGCTGCCGGTGTCACGAAAGACGCTTTCTATCGGTATATAAAGGAAAGAGGGCTGGAAAAGGCCGCACACGGTGTTTATGTGTCTCCCGATGTGTTCCCGGATGAGATGTACCTGCTGCAAGCGCAGTTCCCAAAAGCAGTCTTCTCACATGAAGCGGCGCTATATCTGCACAACCTCGCCGAGAAGGAGCCGCTGCCGTTTTCTGTTACTGTTGCGGCAAATTACAACAGCAGAGGATTGGTGGAAAAGGGTGTAAAGGTCTATTATACAAAAGCGGACTGGTATGCCATGGGTATCTGTCTGGTTTCTTCAAATGGCGGCCATTTTGTCCATGCTTATGATATGGAGCGGACGATTTGCGATATAATCCGCAAGCGGTCAGACATGGACAGCGCAGCATTCAACTATGCAATAAGGGAATATATGAAAAAGAAAGACAAAAATCTTGTCAACTTAAGCCATTATGCATCGGTCATGCGAATGGAAAAACAAGTGAACGAGGTGATGGGGGTGTTGTTCTGATGATTAAGACTTCACGGCAGCTTAAGGACAAAGTTCGAAACATGGCACGAGGAGATAGTGCCAAGGCACAACTACTGATACGCAATTATGGTATGGAACGATTCTTAGAGCGAGTATCTCTGTCGGAGCATAGGGATAATTTCATCTTAAAGGGTGGGATGCTTGTATCTGCCATGGTGGGCCTTGAAAACCGCGCCACTATGGATATTGATACGAGTATTCGCAATATGCCGCTGGATACGATAGCCGCAAAAGTAATGGTTGAAGAAATCATTGCTGTGCCTGTTGATGACAATATCCGCTTTGAAATCAATGATTTTGGGACGATTATGGATGATGCGGAGTATAGCGGTGTCCGTATTTCCCTCAATGCGTTTTTAGACGCAACTCGAATACCGCTGAAAATCGATATATCCACGGGAGACGCGATTACGCCAGCCGCTGTCAACTATCAATACAAGTTGATGTTTGAAGAGAGGTATATCACTCTTTGGGCGTATAACCTTGAAACGGTGCTGGCGGAAAAGATAGAAACGGTATTGTCGCGCTCGGTTCTGAATACGCGGCTGCGCGATTTTTACGATTTGTATGTTTTGCAGGATACAGGACTGGAGATTGACAAAGCCACCCTTGCGGCAGCCCTTACTGCGACTGCCCGCAAACGAGGCAGTGAGCAGGTGCTGGTGCTATATGAGCGAACGCTTGATGAAATTCGAATAAGCCCCCTGATGCGGGAACAATGGAAAAGATACCAAGAAAAAAACAACTATGCAGCAGGTATTGTTTGGGATGATGTGATAAGTGACATTCGTGCTCTTTGCGATGACTGCTGCAAGTAGCACCTATTCACGAGGTACACGCTTTGCGCCCGTACAGGGGCTCAGACGCAGCGTGGTAAGCGCGAGATGTGCTGCCCTGCCTGAACCCGTTGCGGTGCGGCACAGCGGGGCTGGGGGGGAATGTGCGTAGGACTTATGCGGGTTAAGCGGATGCTCCATGTTCGCTCCGCACCATACGCAGGGGATAGCCGTCATTGTGAGCCGTTTTGCAGACGATGTCCGCCGTACTTACCCAGCCGTTGTCGCGGGCGAAGCTCCTCGGTACGTTCTGCAGGTTGGTGATGCGGCTCTGCCCATCGCTGCGTGTGTCCTTGTGACACGACAGAGTGAGCGTCTGTGCGCCTTCAAGGAGGGTGTTCCAATAAGGCGCAACCGGCCAGCGGCACTTGTTGCTGTCTGTAGGGTTAGGCTGCAGAAACACGAGGTACTTTTTGAGAACGGAGGAAAAAATGCACGGGATGGATAAACCGGACTTCACAACGGTATCAGCATAAGCGTCCCTGAGCTGCAGCTCCACGCGAATCCAATGCGTCCCCAAACCGCCCTGCTCGGCATCCTTGTCATAGATGCGAATGTTCGTACAGGAACCCTTCGCGCCGAAATAAAGGGACATTCCCATGATATTCTCCTTGTGGGAGCGATGCTCCGCAGTATAGGAGAGGAGGGAACGGTAATTGACTACATCACGGTCGCACTTCATCTGCTGCATATCAAGGAGGCCGGTGCGGTCGTCAAAAGCGATGTCCAGCCGCGTCATATGGCCTTCTCCGCCCCGGATAATCCCAAAGAGGTCGGCCCAGCCAATAGAAGAGTTATTTTCAAATTCCCGGCAGCCCTGAGAGGTCAAAGTAACAAATACTCCGCGCTCATCGTAATTGTCGTATACGGCTTTAGCTTATGCCATTAAGAAGGGCATCATTGTCAAAAATCCCTGCGAAAATTTAGACATTGAAAAGTGTAAAAAACATAAAATTACTCCGCTGTTTGACGATGAAATTCCGGCATTTCTGAAGGCCATCGAAGCGGACCCGGAGTTCAAAAACGCTTATGCTTTTTGTCTTTTCACCGGTATACGCGAGGGCGAGTGTCTTGGACTCACGTGGGACAAGGTGGACTTCAAAGGCAAGTGCATTGCTGTTGAGCAGCAGCTCCAGAAGGACCGCCAGAAGAGCAGCACATACTTCATCAAAAATGCGACAAAAACGAAAAAGCAGCGCACAGTTTACTTGACGGAGGATGCGGTAGCCTGCTTGGAAGACGAGAAAAAGCGGCAGGAGGAAAATGCGAAGCAGGCCGGCGAACTGTGGGATAACGAGTGGAATTTGGTCTTTACAAACGACCTTGGCCGCTACATAATCCCCATGACTTTTTACAAGCACTTCAAGAGAATTGCCGAAAAAATTGGGCGTCCTGATTTGCGTCCCCACGACTTGCGGCACACCTTGGCCACCGTTGCAATCGCCATCGGCTCGGACGTGAAATCTCTGCAGGACATGCTGGGCCACACCACGGCAACGATGACGCTCGACGTGTACGCCCATCCTTCGGAGAAGCGGCAACGCGAGGTGGTGGGCGGTATACAGGAACGGTTTAGAGGACTCGCCAAAGGCGAGGAAAAACAGGGTCAGTAACCACGTTTGTGGTCAAAATCATGGTCAAATCCCCATTTTGACGCAGAAGAAAACCCTGTAACCGGCATGGTTACAGGGTTTTTCACTGGCGCAGTGGGAGGGATTCGAACCCTCGTGCCGCTTTTGACGACAACACGATTTCCAGTCGTGCTCGTTATGACCTCTTCGATACCACTGCATATTCGATTCGCTGACAAACAGCATGGACTATTATACCAAAAATGCGTATTTTGTCAAGATGGAATTTTTGCAGAACGGGAAGAAAATTTCTGTGACGCATATAGTTTACATAACTGCATGAATTATAGCGGGGGAAATTCGCACATCTGCGCGCGAAGAAAACGGCGTAGAATAGCCATATAACAGCAATATAGCAGAGAGAGCACGAAGAAATAGGGCGGGCGGTCTATGGTTTACATAACCATAGACCGCCCGGACGCGATACCGTGATCATTGCAGCTTGGAGCAGGCTTCCTCCACCGCTTCGTCCAAAGCGGAGGTGAGACGGCGGAGGGTTTTGCCCGCCTGAGTGCGCTTGAACTTGGGGGAGGGGCGCAGGACGTTGTCCAGCAGGACACCGGCTGCCACGCCTACGACCATACCCCGTAAAAATGTGCAAGTTTTCATGGCTTTTGCACTCCTTTTGTGATTTTGCTATCCTTTTTCGGTCTGTTTACAGTGTGCCCGGAGAGCGAGAAAAAATGCGGGAAACGGCGGCGGTGTTTCTTGCCAAATGGGGAAAAAGCGCGTATAATGTACGCTGGTCGTATATGGACTTAGACGGGAGTCATATAGAAATCATACCTATATAGATGGTTGATGTTCCAGTTGTACACACGGTTTGTCCCGGCCTGCTTTGCGTCGAAAACACGCCGCCCCCGGCGCAGGCGCGAGTTGTGAGTGAAAAATAAATAAAAAGTTTAGATAAAGACGAAGGAGCGAGCTATGTTTGACATGGAATTGCAGCGGCGTATCCGGGAGCGGAAAACGCCGCTGGCACTGGTGCTGGATCCGGAGGCGGAGCGGCTCAGTGAGAAGCTGCGGAAAAATTTCATCGATATGTTCGGCGACACCCCTATGGCGCAGGCGGAGGCTCTCCGCTACCACGGCACCGGGCTGCTGGACGCGGCGGCGGGAAAGCTGCCGGCGGTGGTATTGCAGGGGGAGACGTATCTCAGCTGCGGCATGATGGGCGCGGACGTGCTGGCGAACCTGATCAGCGCGGCGCACGCCAAGGGGCTGTATGTGATCCTGGACATGAACGGGGCGGACGGCATCACCGTTTGCCCCTACGGCGGCAGCGACTGTCTGAACGCCGGAGAGATGCTGCCCATTGCGGCGGTACGCACGGCGGACAGCTCCGGCGGGCAGGTGCAGAACCTGCTGGCGGGGGATCGGGCACTGTGGCTGACGGTGGCGGAGCAGATGGCGCGGCGGGGCGCGGCGTTGTCCGTCGCCACCGGGTACAGTCTGGACGTGAAGGACGTGCGGCGGGTGTGCCCCAACGCCTTTTTGCTGCTGCCGGACTGCGACGGGGAGAACGCGCTGCCCGCCTTCGATGAGCTGGGGCACGGGGCGTTGCTGACGGACAGCACCTTGCAGTACGCCGCCGACCCCGCCGCCGCCATCGAGGAGAGGATCAAGGAATTGAAGCAGTGGGTGACGGTGGTATGACGAGACTGTATCTTATCCGCCATGCGGAGGCGGAGGGGAATCTTTACCGCATCGCCCACGGGCACTATAACGGACTTATCACCAACTACCGGGGCTATCAGCAGATCGACGCGCTGCGGGAGCGGTTCCGGGAGGTGGACATCGACGCGGTGTACAGCAGCGACCTGTACCGGACGCAGATCACCGCACGGGCCATCTGGCTGCCCAAGGCCCTGCCGCTGCATCTGGAGCCGGCGTTCCGGGAGATCTGCATGGGGCAGTGGGAGGACCACACGTGGCACGAGCTGAACGTGAAGTACCCGGAGGATATGTATAAATTCAACCGCCGCGCCGATCTCTGGCGCATACCGGGAGCGGAGACGGCGCAGCAGGTGGTGGATCGGTTCATCCCGGCGCTGGAGCGCGTGGCCCGGGCCCATGAGGGCGGCACCGCAGCGGTATTTTCCCATGGGATGGCGCTGCGGACCGTGCTGGGCGTTTTGCAGGGGCAGACGCTGGCGGAGGTGGGGCAGACGCCCCACGGGGACAACACCGCCGTGTCGCTGCTGGAATGGGAGAACGGGACGTTCCGGGTGGTATACCGGGACGACAACAGCCATCTGACGGAACGGGGACTGTCCACCTTTGCCAGGCAGAGCTGGTGGAAGGAGAAGAACATGGTGGAGTCCGGCGAGGGCTACGGCCCGCTGCCGGAGGAGAAGCGGGCGGCGCTGGGTATGCCAGCCGGGGGCGAGGCTACCGGCGTGTGGTACGGCGAGGCGCTGATCGGAGCCTTCAGCCTGTCCGACGAGGGGGACGCCCTGCGGCTGAGCTGGTACGGCCTGACTCCGCAATGGCGAGGGAAGGGCCTGGGTATCCCGCCCATGGGGCAGGCTGTTGACGCCTGCCTGCGGCGGGGGAGGGATATCCTGCGGGTGGACTGCCC
>OKTR01000441.1_pt1 | contig 15137 bp, 10 predicted proteins | sample 1606431 | NCBI WGS metagenome assembly OKTR01 (sample SAMEA3879591, study PRJEB24766) | human gut metagenome | biome: human-associated habitat; feature: feces | place: USA | collected 1985/1987
TGGGGATTTCCGTCCCCTTTGTCATGGATGGCAAAGTCAGCAATCATGCCTTTGGAAACAAAAAACTCCCGGCAGTAGTCCCGGATAAGGTCGGCGTACTGTTCCGGGGGAAGTTCCCTCGGAATGGCAAGCACGAACCTCCGGGCAAGCTGGGAGTTCCATTGTTTTTCTATGGCTTCGGCGGCGTTCCACAAGGTATTGCGGTCTGCGTACTCCGGCGGGGCGTGGGGCGGCAGCATGATTTCGGTGTGGACGATTTCGCTTTTATGGGAATAGTATTTCTGTTTCTGGTCGTATTCGGAAAACAGCCGTTCCCCGCTCTGGTAGGCGGCAGACGCAACGGCTGACTGGCGCTTGCTGCGCTGGATGATTTTCACATCAAAGTGCGGGCATGGCAAGTAATATCGTAAGTGTCAAATAAAACAGTGTATAGAAAAATAACCGTCAGCCTTTTATACTAAAAGGTCAACGGTTATCGACAGAATTCTTTTACAAGAGGATTCCAAGGCAGATAATCATCCAGATATTCAGGATGTTCAAGAAAAGCACTCCCCGGCATGTCGGACAGGATATATTTTATATATTTCATCGGGGCAAGCCCATTCGCTTTCGCTGTCTCTACCAGTGTATAGATTCCTGCACTGGCTTCCGCCCCTTTCGGACTGCCGGAGAACAGCCAGTTCTTTCTGCCGATCACAAAGGGACGGATACAGTTTTCCGCAAGCGAATTACTGATGGAACAATTCCCGTCTTCCAGATAATTCCAAAAACCTTCACGGTTATTTAAGGCGTAATGAAAAGCTTTTGAAAGTTTGGATTTCGGCAGCTCTCCGATGGCACTTTTTTCTGCCCATGACCAAAAAGCCTCGAGAAGCGGTTTCTCGCGGATAAGACGTTCTTTTTTCTTCTGATCAGGAGGGAGCGCATCCACGAAAGCCCGGCGCAGATGCGTATAGCAAAGACATCTTTTTACTCCTGAAACTGCATTGTATCCGGAGTAAGCGTCTGTATGGATATAACCTTCATATTCCCTCAGAAACGCTTCCGGATATTTCCCGCTTCGTCCCGGTTCTTTCAGCACCTGTACATGTGTTTCATCGATATGAAGGTATCTCTGTTTCAGAAGTTCCGTTTTTCCGGCACGACCTGCATTCATACGTTTCCCGGTAATGGTCAATCACCTTGAGTTTTGCAGGGATAAACTGTACTTCCGTGCGGACGAATTCTTCCCCTACTTTCACCATCGTACTCCCGCAGTTATCGCATATCTGTTCCCTTTCATCTATGGTATGGAGTACTTTGCTGTGAGGGAGATTTTTTACCAGTTCTTCCCGCTGACCGGTGTACTTCCTTTTACGTAGGTGCTTCTCTATCTCAACAAGCTCCGGTTCGTGTGCATCAGGATCCGCACAGGTTTCGATTTCATTAAAAAGAGACATCTGCCCCTCGATTTCGAGAGTAGATGTCTTCTCGGATTTTGTTCCATAAAGTTTACGTGTCAGGAAATCAACCTGCTCTTTCAGGAGCCGGACCTTCTGTTCCAGTTCTTTGATATGATTTTTATACTCCTGTTCCGTAGCTGACATAACCTGAAAACCCTTTCGCTTCGATAGGATTATTATACCATAGAATCGTCAGATTTCCCAGCATTTCTAAGGATTTTCAGTATTTTCAGACTTATGCGGGAGCCATTTCTGAACCGCCTTTGCCTGCTCCTTAGATTAGATTTAGAGTTTTTAGAGTCAACCCCCAAAACTCTAATAAATAGTTTACATGCAACAGCCAGAAATTTCGATACACCCTCTTATTGGACGCTTACCAACAATAAACGCTTGCAAAGGAATCTTGGAATTTTAACGCCAATGGAAAAACACGAAAATTACTTGCAAGCTACAATCGAGTAGGAGGGAAATTTAACGAAATTTCCCGACCTCTCACACCACCGTGCGTACCGTTCGGTACACGGCGGTTCAATCAACTTAACAAGTAACACACCTTTCGGTGTAGTAATCTAACATTGAGACTAATCCAAATGAGGTTAGTCTCTTTGTACTTATAGCCTTTTGTATCCATCCATTGTGGGCGAGTCTTGCATATCTGTCTCCGCAATACGCTATTTTAAATGCTGCCCATCTTGGTACATCAAGCTTCATAAGGTTCTTTGCTCTGTTTTGTGGAGTTTTCCAATGTTTCCAAATGCACATACGAAGTCTGTATCTGATGCTACCATCTAGTTCTCGACAAAGTGTTTTCATACTTCCAATTTTAAAGTAATTTATCCAACCTCTGATGAGTTGATTTAATTTCTCCACCTTGTAGCTGTTGCTAACGCCCCAGCTACGGCATGTGAGTTCTTTCATTCTTTTCTTAAACTTCGCTACTGATTTTGCATGTGGTTTTGCCTTAAACTGATGTGCTCTTGTGTCAAAGTAGAACCCAAACCCAAGGTATTTAAGTCCGCTTGGTCTGTCTACTTTACTCTTTGTCATGTTGACCTTGAGACCTAGTTTCTCCTCAATAAATCGAGATATGTTTCTCATTACCCGATTTGCAGACATTTCACTTCCAACCATGATAATACAGTCATCTGCATATCGCACAAAGTTAAGCCCTCGCTTTTCCATTTCCTTATCAAGTTCATTGAGCATGATGTTTGCCAATAACGGCGAAAGATTTCCTCCTTGCGGTGTTCCCACAATAGAATCCTCATATTCATCGTCTATCATGATTCCGCTGACAAGGTATTTCCTTATGATAGAGATAACATCTCCATCTTTTATAGTTCTGCCTATGATAGTCATAAGCTTGTCATGGTTTACCGTGTCAAAGAACTTTTCCAAGTCAATGTCTACAATCCAATCGTTACCATCATTCATCATGTCAAGTGCTGTTATGATTGCTTGCTGTGCACATCTATTCGGTCTGAATCCATAACTATGTTCATGGAATTGTTCCTCGTAGATTGGTGTTAATACCTGTGCAATGGCTTGCTGTATGAATCTGTCTGTTACTGTTGGTACTCCTAGGTTTCTGACACCGCCATCGGGCTTTGGTATCTCCACTCTTCGTACTGGTTGAGGTTTATACTTTCTTGTCCTCAACTGTTCCTTGATGATTTCGCCGTTCTTTTCAAGATGTTCTTTGAGTTCCGTGTACTTCATTCCGTCCACTCCCTCTGCACCTTTATTTCGTACGACTTGCAGATATGCTCTGTTGAGATTATCGCTAGATAAAATCTGCTCCATTAGACTACTTGTGTCCATGCGTTCTTTCCTTTCCGTCTCGCTTGATTTGACCATCTTTTACCCGATTGGTTACGGCAGATGTTGCCATTTCTGCAATACGAGACATACTCAAACTTGTTGATTGTTCGCCCCTTTGCTCCATTTCCATTACAGAAACTTCTTCACTACTATGGGCTTGGCTGACTTCTCACAGTTCGTTGTTACTAGGCTAATGGAACCTCTGTGAGACCTCCACGCTTAAGGTGCACGCTCTTTCCCTCCATATATCCGCCACATTTACTCTGCTACTACAAATGTGATAGTTATTAGACTTCGTTGCTTTTAGCCAACTTATCTCTCGTAGCCTAGCCTTATATGTGATTTCTGTCCGTCGGACCAGAGATTTGCTTACAGCTTCCTTCAGATTCCATCTCACGATGAACACCCTTGCTGTTCAGCTATACACTTCCCACTATCTGGGCGTGTTCGGGACTTTCACCCGTTAGAGCGCGCCCATGGCGCGCAAACTAAAAACTGCCAGCAGATAAATTTCTACTGGCAGGAAAAATTTATATTTTTTCAATTGTCTACTTGACGGGGAGCGGTTCATTTCCCGACAGCCCCTTGCAAGTTAAGCTTTGTTATTTTTTTTTGATGAAGGCTTTTTCATTTGCTGATGCTGGAAGGTTTGGAGTTGTTCCCTTTGGAACCAGACGAACCTCAATTGCCTCGAGACGTTTTGCGTATCCTTCTGTTCCTGAAGATTCTCCATTCTTAGCCCATGCAAGCCATCCATAATCCTGAGCATGAACTCTGTAGTATACATCATAGTTCTCTGCTACATCACCAGACAGTTTGATCTGAATTGCTTCCAGACGTTTACACTGTCCAGTTGTTCCGGATAATGATCCGTTAGATGCCCATTTCTTCTCCCATCCAATATTCTGAACGTGAGATCTGTACTGGATTGAGCTGTTCATTGAAGACGGGAGTTTCATACGGATAGATTCCATACGTTTGCACTCGCCTTCTGTACCTGCCATAGCACCGTCATATACATATGCCTGTGTACCATAGTCCTGTACATGTGTCTGGTATCCGACCAGTCTTGCTTTCATAGCTTCTTTGATAGTACCAATAAGTTCTGGTGCTTTGTCCCCTTTGGTAACCAGCTGAATCCTGATTGCTTCAAGACGGTATCCGTAACCAGCTGTTCCTGCTTCTTCGCCATTCTTAGCCCATCCGAGCCATCCGAAGTTCTCGGCATGTACGCTGTAGTATACGTCATAATTCTCTGCAACTTCACCAGTCAGTCTGATCTGGATTGCTTCCAGACGTTTACACTGTCCTTCTGTACCGGATTTTTCTCCGTTTTTACTCCAGTTCTTTTCCCAACCGATGTCCTGAATATGTGTACGATATTCGATAGATGATCCAGAAACACCATCTGGTAACTTGATCTCGATAGCCTCTAATCTTTTTGCTTTACCTTCTGTACCAGACGTTTGTCCGTCTTTCTTCCAGTCTTCTTCCCAGCCATAATCCTGACAGTGAACTATGTAAGATACGGACATTTTTGTACTCTTTGTAGCTGTAGCTGTAAATTCCTTACCAGTTTCATCTGTGTATTTAGCAGTTGCTTTGTAGATGATCTGACTGTTCTTGTCTTCTTTAACAACATCTGCAGTTACGTCATGAGAATCTTTACAACGGCTGCATACGAATGTTGCAACAGCTGTATATCCTTTTTCTTTATCAGCTGTCCATTTCCATCCGTCTTTTTCTGAGACTTTGTAGTCATGACCGAGAGCTGCTACTTCTTCTGTCTTAGTACCTGTGTAATCTTTGCCTTCAAATGTAACTGTAGCTGTGTAAGTAATCTTACCTGCCTCTGTACATGTTGCGCCATCAGATTTCTCAGTTACTTTTGCATCAACTGTTTCTACATGTTTCTCATCATTTGCACATGTAAATGTTGCTGTTGCTGTGTAAGTGTTGTTCTCACCCTTTGTCCAGTTCCATGTTGGTTCACCATACTTATGGCCAAGTGCCGGTAAATCAACTTCTTTTGGATCTGCTGTTAATGTACCGATTTCCTTACCATCAGCATCTGTAACTGTCGCTGTTGCTGTATAAACATCTTTACCAGCTTCTGTACATGTTGCTGCTTTGGAATTCTCTGTATCCTTAACAACATTAACTTTAATCTGGTCTTCTGTTGGTTCATTATCACAAACGGAGCATTTAACACCTGTTACAGATGCTGTGCAATTAGTTACATTGCCATTGTCATCTTTAACTTCGTTCCATGTCCATGCACCTGTGTATGCATGCTTTCCAGCTTCCTTTGCCTCAGTAGTTGTTACAACATACTTCACACCATCAGCTGTCTTATCTGCTGCTTTGTAGTACATAGTCACGCCCTGTTCACATGTACCTGTATGGCCAGCAAGTTTAGCCGTTGCAGTTACTTTTTCTGCAAGAGTTTTCTCAATAGAATCTCTGTTAGCTTTGTTTGTTACATTTTCATCTGATTCAAGGAGACAATCCAGTTTATTGATCTGATTTGCACAAGTTTCACATTTCAGATTCTGGAATGTAACGCTTGTGTGATCATCGCTCCATTCAGCATCTGTTGCTGCATAAGCATGTCCTTCTGCTGCGTTCTTCTGAGCTTCATCCCAGATAGCTTTTCTTTTCTCGTATGTAGAATTAGCCTGTTCATATTTGGACTTAACAGGTTCTGTAATACAAGCACCGCACTCTGGGCAAACATAGTTGTCCGCTTCGTTCCAGTTACCGCTATCAGTCTTTGTATAATATGTTTCATGGAACTTGATGTAATGATGCTCGTGTGCTGTACCTTCTTCTTCAACACGTGTACCGTCTTTAATCAGGCCGCAGTCAGAACAACGTTCTTCTGTAAATGCGTTGCGTCCGCATGTTGCAGGTACAGAAACTGTCTTATAGTTATGAGAATCACCTGTCAAAGTCTTCAAATCAACTGTATCAACAAAGTTTGCAGACCACATGAACTCGTCATTATCATTGCTCTGACTGCCCATGAACTGCTGATACTTCTTGTAGTTTGTATAAGTCGGATTGTAATCTGTCTCTTCGAATTCATAACCGTAGCTGGAATGGTCAAGCAGTTTGCTCTTACCTGAAATGAACGCGAAGTTTGTACCGATTGAAACAACCAGTTCGTCACCCTTCACAGTCAGACCTGCGATTGGATGATTTGTGACAGTGAAATCTGCACTCTTTTCATCTGTTGTTGTAAACGCCATACCGCCAAACAACTTTGTATTATCACGTTTTGCAGATACTGTATTGTATTCCTTCACAACGGCTACTGCACCGTCTGCAGGATTGTAGGAAACGATATCGTTGGATACGTTGAAGTAAATCTTACCATCTGTATACAGTGCTGCTGTCAGACCGATGGATGGGTAAATGCTCTGTTCATCCACAAACTGTGCATACAGTTTGGTCAGAAGATCATTCTTCTCCATCTTACCGTCTTTGTTCAGAACGCTTACAAATGTATCGTCATCATCGTCGTTTTCCTTGTCTGTGAAATTAATCAGTGTCTCATAATCGCTGTCGCCATCGCCTGTATCCTTATTTGTCAGTTTATGACGAACAATCTTGTACTCTGCAGCCTTCTGGCTCTGATTCATGCTTGTACTGTTTACTCTGTCAAACAGGTCTGTCGAATCATACATATAGTAAGCATAACCATCTGCATAGTAAACATTACTTGCTGCACGAGCCATCCATGCTTTTTCATATGTTGTATCTGTTGCTTCATTCTGATAAAGTGATCTTAAAACACTAAAGTTATCCTGATACAATTTTCTTGCATCTGTATCGCTGAACAGGAAGAAGACATGGTTCATATCACCATCTGTCTCGACACGGTCACGACTCATAACTTCTGTGTAGACATCTGTATAACAAGGGTCTACATAGTACCACTGACCATCCACCTTGACTGCATTCCAGTAATGGTCGGAACCGAAGTCTTCCTGTTCTTCGCCATACATTGTAACGTTGGACTGGAAGGAAATTCTTACAAGGTCAACTGTGTAGCCTGCATTGATATCCAGTGTCTTACCATCTGAACCATAGTACAGTTCTTTGGCTGTCTTCCAGTTATCACATACTTCTGAAGTTGTACCATCATCTGCTGTAACAGTTTTCTTGCTGTCATAACCTTTACTTGGATCTTTAAGATAAATATCTTTATCCAGGCACTGCACAAGATATGAAAAAGCTCTGGAGTAACCCAGACATACAGATGTACCCATACCGAATGCACCAAACTGAGTACCTTCCCAATAGTTGATGACACCAGTTGTCATACCGGTTGCAGCCTGATTCGTAGCGCTATCTAACTGCTGCTGAGTAAGCTCCTCAACAGTCATCGTAACGCCTTCAGAAACCTCAACGCCTTTTTCTTCAGCATTTTTGATAAATTTATCTGCTTCCTGCTTCAATGGTTCTGCTGCGTCTGGAAGGTTTTCTTTCACAAATGCTTCCGGATCCTTCTCGATAGCTTCTTTATTAGCTTCTACATATGCATTCGCATCTTCCTCAGACTGTCCAGCCTTCACCAAAGTCTGAGCAATAGCTTTTTTATAAAATTTTACAAGCAAATCCTTCTCAATGCCTGCATAAATCTGATCATGGAAATTCTGTTTGATCTGTGGTTCGTAAACCTTATAGATCTCATTGTAAACTTCATCCTCATGCTCCTGCTTCTGAGGATCCTTTGCAATCATCGGCTTGTCATCATCTGATTCCTTACCAGAGTTCATGATGTAGGACATATCAAATGTATTGTTATGGGCCAACCAGTCATTCAGAACAAGCAGCTTCTGTGCCTTTGTCTGTGCACCTGATGCTGTAACTGCAGCAAGAGCTTCATCTCTTGCATTTGTTACATCTGGACCATAATACTTAATACCTAACTTATCACCATATGTGAAAGTAAAGATCATACCTGTCAGGTCATCGTAGCTCACCTTGCCATCTCTGACATCCTGAACAGATTTGCCGTCTAAGGCAAGCATCTCACCAAGGATACCAAGACCATCTGTATCATCGTTGAAATCCAGAAAGAATGGATTCTGAACACCGAGTACATTAGCATTGGCTGACCACTGATTCAGATACTGCTGATACATACCAACAACTGTATTAATCTGGTCTGCTGTCAGCTTCTTGGTTTCAGCCTGTTCATCTGCTTCATACAGGTCTGCTGTGCTGATATTAGATTCATTGGATTCTGTGCCGGCTTCTCCGCCAACCATTTCGAGATCCCCCAATGCTTCACGCAGGCTCTGGATTGCCGGATCGCTTTCATCAATCTTTATATCTTTTGTAAGTGCTTCTGCTACTGCTGCATTAGCACCCTTGAACTGGATGACTGGTGTCTGTATTGTAATACCTGAAATAGTTACTTTATTTTCATCATTATCTGTCTGGGCCACAGCATCATTATCTGTGTTTGAAGAATCAGTAGTTGCTTCTGTTGCATCATCTTCTGTTGCTGGATCTTCTGCCTCATTTGTATTGGTGTTATCCTGCACGGCTTCTGTAGTATTTTCCTGCACTGCTGGTGTTTCTTCATGTGCAGGCTCTGCAAAAACTGTTGAAGGCACTACACTGAATACCATTATAGTAGAGAGGAATAAACTCAAAAGCATTTTACTTCTCTTTTTCATAATGTCTACCCTTCCTTTCGTGTTTGTATTAGATAATTCATATTATGTTTTTTGTTTGCCCCCACCTCATTTCCATTGTATTTTATTTATACTCCACCCTCTATTATATGCTACTGTAATTCGTATTTTGCATATATTTTTGCATATAATATAGTAATTAGGTATTTACTTTAATATATCACTGCTAACTGTTTTGTTCAAGACATACTGACGTTTTTTAGCACAAAAACACATCGAAAAGTCTGGTTTTCAGGTTTCTGGCATGTATAAACGTAATAAAGAAATTCCCCCGTATCTTATGATTTGTTAAAATACGGGGAATCATCAAGTTTTTTCTTACTTATTTATATAGAATTTACATATTGATGCGACAGAGGAGTCTTTTTTAGTTCAGTTCCTCAAGAATTGCTGCTGTGAGTTCTTTTCTGTTTGTCTTGAAGTGGAAATACGGTCTTTCCTTGATTACGCGGATGTCTACCGGATATTCATATTCTTCCAGTGCATCTGCAAGACCTGCTTTTACTTCATCCAGACTCTTTGTTTCATCAAGGATTACAAAGAAATATGGAAGGAAATATCCTTCATGATCCTGATCTGGTACAAAGCAGAAGAATCCATCTTCTACACCAGCTACACGTACTGCTTTTGTCTCCATTCTCATCATGTAAAGTTCTCCGCCACCGAAACGCTTTGTTGTTCCACGTCCAAGAATGTATACAATTCCGTGTTCATTGATGTAAGCTTTATCTCCCGTATGTAACCAGCAGTTCCCATCTGGATGATTGATCAGTGTTCTTTCAGTAAGTTCATCACCTCTCCATCCCGCATAGTGGAGCATCATAGCAGGACCCGTCATACATAATTCTCCGATTTCTCCATAATTCAGTTCTTCCAGATCCTCTGAGAATACTGCCATAGTTGTTGCCGGCATTGGCATTCCAACGCATCCGTCTACCAGCGGGAACATCGGATTTGGAAGTGTAAAGTTTGAACATCCTTCACTCTGACCATATCCGGCACTTAAAGTTGCTTTAACATTATGCTTATGGAAGAATGCTTCTACTTCTTGTGTTTTCCTTTCGTTCATTGCTTCAGCTCCGGTTCCGATACTTCTTAGATGAGACATATCGTAATCTTCCGGAATTCTGTCACTCTTCATAAGCATTTCACAGAACATTGGAATCAGTGCCCAGAAGTTTGGCTTCTGCTCCATAAATGCGATATCAATATCTTCCAGCGGACAGAATGGATCAAGTACCATAATCAGTCCTGCTGACAATGGGAAGATTGCCATTGATACAGTTACTGCAATCAGTGCAGGTGGTAAGATTGGCAGCCACCATTTTTCCGGTACATCTGACGGCGGAATAAAGATGGACATCTGGAATGCAGTTGCTACTATATTAGAAGAAGAATGAATAACTAATTTAGAGATTCCTGTGGATCCGCTTGTATATGCGCCAAATACTGGTCTGTTCACATCTTCTTGTGCCATATAGTCTTCTGTATAATCTTTCCCAAGTGCCAGGAACTCGTCCCATGTAAGATCTCCTTCTGTTGTCTCTATCGCACCGGTATATCTGGATGCAATTTCTTTTTCAACATAGTCCGGGACAGATTTTCTATCTGCATAATCATATGGAGAAACCTTAATTACACGCTTCATTGGTGTCGTTGCACGGAACAGATCTTCATCTGACTTTGATGTATAATCCATGACAAATGCTGTCTCTGATTTTGATTTTCTGATTGCAAAACATAATTCTTCTGGAATGTCATCTCTGCAGATAATTGCAGCTCCGATTCTTTCTGCTGCGATCAGAAGGATAAAATGTGCCGGAACACTTTGCAGAAATACAGGAATTCTGTTTCCTTCACCAAATCCAAGTATCTTTAAAGATTTTGCTGCTTTATCAACTTCTCCCCAGAATTCTTTCCATGTAATTTTGTTTCCGTAATATTCAAATGCAATTTTATTTTCGTCTGGATTTTTTGCTCTTAAAAACGTTTCAACAGTTATTGTTGGCACTTCAACGTTGCGCAGTGCTTCTGGATAAAACTGTAACCATGGTTTATCAACGCTCGCTTTTCCAGTTAATGTTGCTCCTGTATTTTCCATAATTATTTACTTCCTTTTCCGATTATTTATTTGTTTTATAATGACGATTCGTATTCTATCATGGATATTTTTCCTTTTCAATAGAAGTGGTGAATTTGGCATATTGAATCAAACAAATCAACTAATTCATTTTTTTCAGGATTTCATTCAATAGGAAATTTTTTGTATAAATGTTCTTGTTTTCTTATTTTGTATGCAGTACACTAAAATTATAATAGAAGAGAGGGGCTTTTGATTATTATGAAAGAAAAAAACAGATTCAGTGTTCTGTTAGAGCATCTGACATCTATGGCCAATTTAAAAAATTATGTACTTGCCAAAGCTGTGCAGTATGATGAATCTTATATAAGCAAATGGATTAGTGGAAAATCACTTCCAACAGAAAAAAATCACGAAATTATTTTGCAGAATATCAGCCAGTGTATTGTTGAGGCTCTGACTGATGATAACCGGGACACTTTTTTAGAAGAATATCAAATTTCTGACGTTTCGAATCTTCAGAAAGCGATTTACGATCATCTCGAATCTGAATATACATATGTAAAAGAACTTCAGGTAACAACTGGTTCTAAAGTGGCTACTAAAATTTCATATTATCCGGAACTTACACTGGATCAGTTTATCTTTAAAATGAAACATCCATCACTCCGTAAAGTACAGTCGCTAAATATTTATGCTATGGTAGATATTCTGAATGTAGACACGAATTATCAGCTTTTAATTGCTGAATTTAACAGCATGCACAATGACAGAGGACTTGTGCTTCCAGGAGTTCATTTCTCTTTAATGATTGATTTGGAATCGTCTTCAGATAATCCGGTTTATACGGCTGGTTTCCTGATGAATTTGCTTTCAAATCTTTCGAATATTGATTTTAATCTTTATTGCGGAACACAGGCACAGAAAAAAATGGTTTTTGCGATTAAAGATATTTATTCGCTTTCAGGTATGTTAGTTGATCAGAACCATTGTCTTGCTGTTACAACAATTGAAGATTCGTCTCTTTCAACGGAACTTTATTACAAATTAAAATTACTTTGCAGCAAAGAAACATTGCTTATTCGACGGACATCTATTCCTGAAATGATTCGTACTTACGAATATGAGCATTCACTGTTTGCCCGGAATTCTTCTTGTCTGCTTGGACATTTTACAGAACATTTTCTTCCAACTGATTTACATAATGAGCTGCTTGATAAGTATGGCTCTTTTATAGGAAAGACATACAGACCTGTACTTCAAAAAATGCATTCTCTGGTATCGCAGATACTTGCTGTTACACCGATAAGAGCACTGATTTATGCTTCTGCATTTACAGATTTTACAGTTACTGGCGAATTGGATTTCTATGGTTATCGAATTCAGCTTTCGCCGGAACAGCGTCTTCATTTTTTTAAGCATATGAAACATCTGCATGAAATTTCAAATGCGCTTCAGATTAAGATTTTGCCGAATGGTTTGCTGTCTGATTACCAGCATATCCCAAGACCGACACTGTTTTTTGCAGATGAGTTTTCTTATTTGCGTTTTAGGAGAAATACACCGTATTACAATATCTGTATTCCGAACAAAATTAGTTTGAATCGAATTTTTTCGGCCTTTTACGATACCGTTTGGGAGTTTGAATCCTGTATTGCACCGGATGCATATCTTACTCATGCAATCCATTCTGTAGAAATTTTGCAATCAGATGCTTCAGGTGATGTGCACAATTAAGAGAAGTCAAGTGGGCTGTTGCAAAATAGATGAGTAATCATCTATGGAGCAATAGCTCCATTTTTATGTCCAAAAGCAGAAAACGGACTCCGAAGAGCCCGCAATCCATGGTATAATTAAGTATGACCAAATACATAAAATACCATAAAAATTATACCGAATTCGGCGAGCCTTATCAACTGGTTTTGCCATTAAATTTGGAAGGTCTGGTTCCTGATGATGATTCTGTCCGACTGCTGAGCCACGAATTGGAGGATTTAGATTACAGTTTACTGTATCAGGCGTACTCTACCAAAGGCAGAAATCCGGCAGTGGACCCAAAGACCATGTTCAAGATCCTGACCTATGCTTATTCCCAAAATATTTATTCTTGCAGAAAGATTGAAACCGCTTGTAAACGTGATATTAACTTTATGTAGCTGCTTGCTGGTCAGAAAGCACCGGATCACAGCACGATTGCAAGGTTCCGTACTGGATTTTTGGCAGACACCTGCGAAGCCCTGTTTTATCAGATGGTACGTCGCTTGGAACGAATGGGAAGAAAATATGTTTCTGAAAATACAGGAGGCGGTCACCCTACTGAACCAAGAGTACCTACAGGCTGTCCGTATAAAGAACGATGTTCCCGTGCTAAAGGGAATAAACGTCTGTACATCTCCAAAAGTTTCTTAGAGAAGCGTCAGGAATCCTATGAAAATATCCTGAGTGAAAAGGGGATCTTATACCGGATGAATCGCTCGAACGGATTCACCTTTTTCAGATTTTTGATCAGTTCTTTGATCTCTACGTGCTTGGAGCGGTTTTCTTCATTGTTACAGGTTGTACACGTATCTGTGAATTTGCAGGCACACTGGATAAAATGCAGACCATTGTAATCTCTCCACGCCTTGATATCGTCCTCACGCACCAAATACAGCGGGCGGATCAGCTCCATGCCCTCAAAGTGGATGCTGTGAAGCTTTGGCATCATCGTCTGTACCTGCGCACCGTAGAGCATTCCCATCAGGATCGTCTCGATGACATCGTCATAGTGATGGCCGAGCGCAATTTTGTTGCAGCCAAGCTGCTGTGCAAAATGGTACAGATGGCCGCGGCGCATTCTCGCACAGAGATAGCACGGCGAATTTTCCACATGGTAAACGGAGTCAAAAATATCGGTCTCAAAAATAGTAATCGGAATATGAAGACTCTTTGCGTTGTCCTCGATGACTTTGCGGTTCTCCGGGCTGTATCCCGGGTCCATGACAACAAATTTCACTTCAAAATCAAATTTGTTGTGGAGCTTTAACTCCTAGAAGCATTTCGCCATCAGCATCGAATCTTTTCCGCCGGAAATGCAGACTGCGATTTTGTCCCCCGGTTTTACCAGCTCATATGTGTTGATCGCCTTTGTAAATTTGGACCAGATCGACTTTTTGAACTTCTTGCGTAGGCTCTGCTCCACGTCTGCAGCAGATGATCGTCTTTTTCGTCCGATCAATCGCATCGCTGGTCTCAATTTCTTCTGTCTTCATCGCAAGCGCCCCCGGAATGGCTCCGTGGGAAATCTCTACTGCGTCGCGGATATCCACGATCTGATAGCTCGACGGATCGAGTTCTTTTAATTCTTTTATTGAAATACTGGTACTCATGTAAATTTTCCTTTTCTTTCTTCTTTTGATTTACTTTTTGCGGATGTCTGCCATCGTATTCATCAACAGTTCCCGTTTCCAGAACACCAGGCCTGCACTTGCGAACAGAATCGCATACCGCAGGATCCTGTATGGGAACAGCAGATTGCAGATTACGCTTACTCCAATCAGAAATGCGGAACTTGCCAGCAGAAATCCGGCATCCATCAGGTTTTCCTCAATGCCTTCTGCCACCAGAATCCGTTTGCTCACCACATAGTGTCCAACCGAATACAGAATATAGCATGCCAGCGTCGTGTAACCGGCTGCAACATAACCGAAAATACGGATAAAAATAAAGTTCAGCACTACGTTGGCTACCGCTGCCGCCCGTGCCTGAATCGAAAGAGAGCGGTATTTTGAAGTAATGTTCATGAAAGAACTCCCTGCTTTCAAATTATTTGCGAGTTTTTGACGATTCAGAGCCATGCGAAATGGAAGAAAAATTGCGAATCATGGTTACATGAATGAGCTATTTTTGTGGAATTTCATATAGCGAGAAGCAACATCGAGATGCAGCGTAAGCGGAATCAAGATGGGGTTCTGAATCGTTATGTGTATTTTATGATACCAGCTCTTACATAAAGGTTAGTTTTTATCTGTCTGCGGAGTTTTCTTACATTCCAGTTGCATTTCATACACTCTGTTTCGTAAAAAAATCGTTCAAACGCATCAT
>OKTR01000443.1_pt1 | contig 15068 bp, 14 predicted proteins | sample 1606431 | NCBI WGS metagenome assembly OKTR01 (sample SAMEA3879591, study PRJEB24766) | human gut metagenome | biome: human-associated habitat; feature: feces | place: USA | collected 1985/1987
CCGTCCGGTCATGCTCAACCGTGCCCCGACGCTGCACCGCCTCGGCATTCAGGCGTTCGAGCCTGTTCTGGTCGAGGGCCGCGCGCTCAAGCTCCATCCGCTGTGCTGCACCGCGTTCAACGCGGACTTTGACGGCGACCAAATGGCGGTTCACGTGCCGCTTTCGGTGGAAGCGCAGACGGAAGCGAGATTCCTCATGCTTGCGTCCAACAATATCATGAAGCTTTCCGACGGCAAGCCCGTTATTTCGCCCACGCAGGATATGGTTATGGGGTGCTATTACCTCACAATCGAAAAAGAGGGCGCAAGAGGCGAGGGAAAGGTGTTCAGCGATGTGGACGAGGCAATCCTTGCCTACAACGCGGGAGACATCGAGCTTCAATCTGTGGTCAAAATAAGAGTAACCAAGGAAATAGACGGCGAAAAGCTAAGCACGCTTTTAACCACCACCGTCGGAAGAATGATTTTCAATCAGGCTATTCCTCAGAATCTCGGTTTCTGCAAGAGAGAGACAAAGGAGGATTACCTCAAAAACGAAATAGAATACCTTGTGGGCAAAAAGCAGCTGAGTCAGATTGTTGAGAGCTGCTTCAAGGTCAACGGCGCTACCGTTACCTCCGAGGTGCTTGACAGAATAAAAGCGCTCGGCTACAAGTATTCGACAATCGGCGCGGTCACCGCAAGCATATTCGATATGCACATCCCCAAGGAAAAGCAGGAAATCCTTGCCGATGCCGACACGGAAGTGCTCAAAGTCGAGGAGCTTTACAACATGGGTATGGTTACTGACGACGAGCGTTACAAAAAAGTTGTCGGAATCTGGAAGGAGGCCACCGACAAGGTTACCGAAAAGCTTAAAGGTACCCTCGACAAATTCAATCCTATCTGGATGATGGCAAACTCCGGCGCGCGCGGCAGCATGAACCAAATCAGACAGCTGTCCGGTATGCGCGGACTCATGACAGACCCGAGCGGCAAAACCATAGAGCTGCCCGTCAAGGCGTGCTTCCGCGAGGGACTTACCGTTTTGGAATACTTCATTTCTTCACACGGCGGACGCAAAGGTCTTGCGGATACGGCGTTGAAAACTGCCGACTCGGGATACATGACGCGCCGACTCGTAGACGTAAGCCACGACGTGATTGTGCGCGAGGAGGATTGCGCGCACGGCGGCAAGCCGCAGGGCATGTGGATTTCCGCAATCACGGGAAGCTCGGAAAACGAAGTGATCGAAAAGCTGGAAGACAGAATTATCGGCAAATACACGATAGACGACGTGGTGCACCCGCAGACGGGAGAGGTGCTTGCGCCTGCCGACAGCATGATAACCGACGAGCAGGCCAAAGCGATTGTGGACGCCGGCATAAAGAAGGTTTATCTGCGCACCATTTTGAGCTGCCGCAGCAAGCACGGTATATGCAGCAAATGCTACGGCAAAAATATGGCTACGGGCAAGCCCGTGGATTTGGGCGAAGCGGTAGGCGTTATTGCCGCGCAGAGCATAGGCGAGCCGGGAACGCAGCTCACCATGAGAACGTTCCACACCGGCGGCGTGGCAACCGCGGACGACATAACTCAGGGTCTGCCCCGCGTCGAGGAGCTTTTCGAGGCGAGAAAGCCCAAAGGACTTTCCGTTCTCAGCGAAACCTCGGGAACTGTCGCGATAGAGGAAAAGAACGGCAAGAAGGACGTTGTGGTAACCGACGCGAACGGCGTGGCGAAATCCTATTCCATACCTTTCACCGCGCGTCTCAAAGTGCATGACGGCGACGTGATAGAAAGCGGCGATATGCTTACCGAAGGCTCCATTTACCCGCAGGATTTGCTGCGCATAAAGGGACTTAAAGCGGTGCAGGAGTATCTTGTCAAGGAAGTGCAGTCCGTCTACCGTATGCAGGGCGTCGAAATAAATGACAAGCACGTTGAAATCATCGTGCGGCAGATGATGCGCAAGGTCAAGGTGGAGGACGGCGGCGATACGGAGCTGTTGCCGGGCGAGCTTGTGGATATTTTCAAGTTCGAGGAAGCCAACACGGATATTTTGGAAAAGGGCGGCAGACCGGCCACCGCCAAGCGCACGCTGCTCGGCATCACAAAGGCGGCTCTCGCCACCGACAGCTGGCTGTCCGCGGCGTCCTTCCAGGAAACGTCGAGAGTGCTTACCGAAGCGGCAATCAAGAACAAGGTCGACCCGCTTTACGGACTGAAGGAAAACGTAATTATCGGCAAACAGATTTCAGCCGGTACGGGGCTTGCGGAGTACCGCAACGTTCAGATAAAGGAAGTCGTCGAAAGGAGCGACAGAGAGCAGTTTTAAAAAAACGCTTGACTTAGGCTGCGCGTTTTGATATTATTGCTTTTGGTGTACCGAAAAATGGACGTAGACCGAACAGAAAACAAAAACAGGGTTGTCGGACTGAGAGAGGTGTTGGCCTCTCTCAAGGAGGACAAAATCAGCAAAATTTATCTCGCCAAAGACTCCGACGCGGCGTACAAGGAGCGTGTGCTTACGGCCGCGCTCGAAAAAAACGTGCAGGTCGAGGTGGGAGGAACAAGCGCCGAGTTCGCGGAGAAATGCGGACTCGCGCACAATCGCGCTTCCGTGGTGGGAGTGCTCAAACACTGACGATATATCTCGCGAGAGTTTTTATATCCGACAAAATATCACAAGGAGGTAACAAATGGCAACAATCAATCAGTTGATTCGTCAAGGCAGGGAAAGAGCGGAGGAAAAGTCCAAGTCGCCGTTGCTCAACGGATGCCCTCAGAAAAGAGGCGTCTGTCTGAACGTGACTACCACTTCTCCCAAAAAGCCCAACTCGGCTTTGCGCAAGATTGCGAGAATCCGCCGCACCAACGGTGAGGAAGGTACGTGCTACATTCCCGGCGAAGGTCACAACTTGCAGGAGCACAGCGTGGTGTTGATTCGCGGAGGCAGAGTCAGAGACCTGCCCGGCGTGCGTTATCACATCATCAGAGGCACGCTTGACGCCGCCGGAGTCGCAAACAGAAAGCAGGCTCGCTCCAAGTACGGCGCAAAACGTCCCAAGAAATAATTTTTCCAACTGATTACGGCACAAATTGTGAAGGTCGGATAGGTTTTGTCCGTTGTTCACGATAGGCAGTATGCGTTTAAGGCGCAGAAGTTTCTCCGGAGTTTTCCGTGCAGTCAGCCGTATCAAGGTCCATCGGACAAAATCAAAAATTTTCGAATATTGAAAGGAGGTATATTATGCCGAGAAGAAGCGGCGTACCCAAAAGAGAAGTTCTGCCCGATCCCGTTTACAACAGCACAGTCGTGACAAAGGTTGTCAATCAGATTATGCTTGACGGAAAGAAGGGAATCGCGCAGGAAATCGTTTACGGTGCATTCGATACAATCAAAGAAAAAATGAATCTTGACCCCATGGAAGTTTTCAATCAGGCGATTAACAACATTATGCCTGTGTTGGAGGTCAAGGCAAGGCGTGTCGGCGGCTCCAACTATCAGGTGCCTATGGAAATCAGACCTGACAGAAGGCAGACGCTGGCAATAAGATGGCTGGTGCTTTACGCCAGAAAGAGAAGCGAAAAACAAATGTACCTGAGGCTTGCGGGCGAGCTTATGGACGCCTACAACAGTCAGGGCGGAGCCTTCAAAAAGAAGGAAGACGTGCACAAAATGGCGGAAGCCAACAAAGCGTTTGCACATTATCGTTGGTAACGGGAGAAAAGACAGGTGGCAAGAACATATCCTTTGCGCGAGGTGCGTAACATCGGAATCATGGCGCACATCGACGCGGGAAAAACTACGACAAGCGAAAGAATCCTGTTTTTCACCGGCAAAACCAGAAAGTTAGGCGAAACGCACGAGGGCACTGCGGTTATGGACTCCATGCAGCAAGAGCAGGAGAGAGGCATAACCATAGCCAGCGCCGCTACCACGGTGCATTGGGTAAACAAGGACAACGGCGTTGACTATCGCATAAACCTGATAGACACGCCGGGACACGTTGACTTTACGTACGAAGTGTCGCGTTCTCTTGCGGCGTGCGAAGGCGCGCTTCTTGTCGTTGACGCAACGCAGGGAATTGAGGCGCAGACTCTCACAAACGTATATCTTGCGCTCGATCACGACCTTGAAATTTTACCCGTCATAAATAAAATCGACCTTCAAAGCGCGAACCCGGACGGTTGCAAAGCCGAAATCGAGGACGTCATTGGACTTCCGGCGGATAACGCGCCGCTTATTTCCGCAAAAGAAGGCGTTGGCATTGAGGAACTTCTTGAAAGGATAGTAACCGATTTGCCGTGTCCGAAAGGGAGCAGGGACGAGCCGTTCCGCGCGCTTATTTTCGACAGTTTTTACGACAATTACAAAGGTGCGATTTCAATGGTACGCGTCGGCGACGGACGAATCAAAGCGGGCGACGTAATAAAAATGGCGTCGACGGGCAAAACCTTTGACGTTACGGAAGTGGGCGTTTTCACCCCTGCCGCAACCCCCGTGGACGAACTTTACGCCGGCATGGTCGGATATATCGCCGCAAGTATTAAAAACGTCAAAGACACTGCGGTGGGCGACACGATCACTCTTCGCGATAATCCCACGAAAAATATTTACCACGGCTACAAAAAAATCACGCCGATGGTTTTTGCGGGCATTTATCCCGCAGACGGCAGCAAATACAACGACCTTAAAGACGCGCTTGAAAAACTGCAATTAAACGACGCAAGTCTGATGTTCGAGCCCGAAGTTTCGACGGCGCTCGGATTCGGGTATCGTTGCGGATTTCTGGGGCTTCTGCACATGGAAATCATCGAAGAACGCCTTGAAAGGGAATTCGACCTTGACCTTGTCACAACCGCTCCGAGCGTAAATTACAAGGTGAAACTCACGAACGGGGAAGAACTGACCGTCAGCAACCCGACGCACCTTCCTGCACCCGACAGAATCGAGTATATGGAAGAACCCGTCGTGAAAGCCGAAATCTATACCCCGCCCGAATACGTCGGCGCGATTATGGAACTTTGTCAGGAAAAACGCGGCGTTTATAAGGAACTTGCATATTTGGACAGCAGCCGCAGCAAACTCGTTTACGAAATCCCTTTGAACGAGATTATTTACGACTTTTTCGACGCGTTGAAATCGCGCACGCGCGGCTACGCAAGTCTGGATTATGAAATAATCGGCTACAAAAAGTCCGATCTTGTAAAACTCGATATGCTTTTGAACGGTGAAATGTGCGACGCGCTTTCGACAATCGTGCACCGCGACAGAGCGTACGCAAGGGGACGTCAGATTGCCGAAAAATTGAAAGAAGCGATTCCCCGTCAGCAGTTTGAAATTCCCGTGCAGGCGTGCATAGGTGGCAAAGTCATCGCAAGGGAAACCGTCAAAGCCGTCAGGAAAGACGTCCTTGCAAAGTGCTATGGCGGCGACATCACAAGAAAGAAAAAACTTCTGGAAAAACAGAAGGAAGGCAAAAAACGTATGCGTCAGGTGGGCAGCGTGTCCGTGCCGAGCGAAGCGTTTATGAGCATTCTGAAAATCGATAGCTGATATGGACATATCCTTATATCTGCATATTCCGTTTTGCAAAAAGAAATGTAAATATTGCGACTTTGTGTCGATAAACGCGCGTGACGAATTCGTCGCGCGTTACGTTTCTGCGCTTGAAAAGGAAATCGAAATGCAGGGCAAAGCCTATGATAACGCCGTGGTCAGAACGGTATTTTTCGGAGGAGGAACGCCGTCGTTGCTCCCGCCGGAGGATTTTTCACGCATAATGCGCGCGGTGAAAAACAACTTCAAAACAAATTTTTCGGAAGTTACCGTCGAGTGCAATCCCGAAAGCCTGACGCAAGAAAAACTTGAAGTTTATAAGGCGGAAGGCGTCAACCGAATTTCAATCGGTGTGCAGTCGTTCGATGACAATATTTTAATGTTTTTGGGCAGAATTCACGATAAAAACATGGCAATCGAGGCAATTAAAAGCGCAAAATTGTATTTTGATAACGTGTCCGCAGACCTTATTATCGGCGTCCCCGGCGAGCAGATTCCGTCGGTTTTGCATTCCGTCGATTTATTAAGCGACCTGGGCGTTACGCACGTTTCGGCGTACGGGTTGAAAGTCGAGCCGGGCACCGTATTGTACGAACTTCAAAACATGGGCGCGTTTGAACTGAACGAAGATTTTACCGCCGACGTTTACGACGCGGTTTTAAGACGGCTTGAAAGTCATGGATACGAAAGATACGAAATCAGTAATTTTGCGCGTGACGGATACGAAAGCAGGCATAATCTTGCGTACTGGCTCCGCACGCCGTATTTGGGACTCGGCGCGGCTGCCTATTCTTTCATAAACGGCGCAAGGTTTTCAAACGAACCGGACGTTTCGGAATACGTGCGCTCCGTCGAACAGGGCGTTATCCCCGAAAGAGCAAAGGAAATATTGACCGTTGACGACGAAAAAGAAGAAACGATAATGCTGTCGCTTCGCACGAAATACGGCATGAACGTGAAAGAATATAACGAGAAATTCCACGCCGACTTTTTGGCGGAAAAAGCCGCAGCCCTTCAAAAAAACGCCGACTTTTTAATAATATCGAATAATAATATTGCTATAAACAAAGACTATTTCTATATATCAAACGCGATAATATCCGACCTTATATAAGTTTTTGCAAAATTTTTCAAAAATTTTTCACAAACCCTATTGACAATACATATAATCGGTGTATAATAGTTTTAGCAATCGTGAATAAAGAGTGCTAACAAAAAACATACTCGATTGCCAAAGGGTTATGAAAAAAGAATTATCCGAAAGAAAACAGAAGATTCTTCAAGCCGTGGTTGACGAATACATCACGACGGCGGAACCCGTTTCGAGCGGCGAAATCAAGGAGAAATACCTTGCCGACATTTCAAGCGCCACGATAAGAAACGAGCTTGCCTCGCTTGAAGAGATGGGATATCTCGTCCAGCCGCACGTATCGGCGGGGCGCGTACCTTTGCCGCAGGCTTACAAGCTTTACGTCGATAAGGTCATGAACGGAAAAAGTCTTTCCAAAAACGAAATTTCTTTTATTAAAGATAAGTTCAGCGAAAGAATGGACCGTGTTGAAGACATTATCGAAAAAACCGCGAAAGTCATTTCCGACGTCACGAATTATACGTCCGTCGTCGTCGTGAAAAACTTCAAGGACGTGAAGGTGAGCGAAATCAAGCTTGTCCCCATCGGTGACGAAACCGCGCTTGTCATTATCATCACCGACCGCGGTGTGCTTCGCGACAAAACCATCGAAATCGACAAAGCCGACGACGATATCGGCGCGTACGTGCAATCGGCGACGATGCTTCTCAACAGAATGTTTGCTGGGAAGACCGTAAAAGAAATTCTGAAACCCGACAAAATCATCAAAGAAGAAATCGAAGGTTTCAGGACGATTTTCGAAGAAGTCATCGACGTACTTACAAAGTACGACAAGGAAGAGTCCGGAAAGGTTTATACCGAAGGCACGCTGAAAATGCTGGATTATCCGGAAATCGGCGATACGAGCGACGCGAAAAAGTTTTTGTCGGTTGTCGGCAGTCCCGAAAGACTGATAAACCTTATCGAAAGCGGCGACGATATGGAGTTTTCGGTGAGAATCGGCAAGGACGAAGCGGACGGCATGGAAAAGTGCGCGGTCGTCAGCGCGAAATACAAAATCAACGGTCAGGAAGTCGGACACGCAGGCGTTATCGGCCCCGACCGTATGGATTATAAAAAAGTAATCTCGGTGCTTAAATACGTCGGACACGCTTTAAGCGAGATTATGGAAAACAAAAAAGAGCAGAAGGACCTGAAAGACAAAAATGAGTAAAGACAAAAAACAAAAAGACGTGAAAGACGAAAAGGTCGAAGCGGAAGTTCCCGAAACGGAAACGACCGAAACCGAACCCGTCGAAGAAGTCAAGGAAACCGAACTTGAAACAGCGCGTCGCGAGGCAAGCGAATACAAAGACCTTGCTTTAAGGCGTATGGCAGAACTTGAAAACTTCCGTCGTAATAATCAGAATTTGGCAAAAGACGTGCGTGACAGGACGCTTTCCGAAGTTATTTTGCAAATCCTTCCCGCAATCGATTCATTCAACCGCGCCGAAGAAATGGTGTCGGACGAAAAAACGAAAAGCGGCATAGGTATTGTGAAAGATCAGCTAATGAACGTCCTTAAAAAGTACGGAGTAACGCCCATCGACGCAATCGGCAAAGACTTCGATCCCGCTTTTCACGAATGCATAATGCAGGTGGACAGCCCCGATAAAGTCGGAAAAGTCATTTACGAAATCGAAAAGGGCTACACGATGAACGGCAAAGTATTGAAATATACGAAAGTCGCAGTCGGAAAAGAAATCGATAAATAACCGGCAACGGAGTTTATAAATAAAAAATAAAAATTTTCGCCTTAAAAAGGCACAGTGAGGTATATATGAGCAAAATTATTGGTATTGACCTTGGCACGACCAACTCGTGCGTAGCAGTTATGGAAGGCAAGGAAGCAACGGTTATCCCCAACAGCGAGGGTAGTCGTACCACTCCGTCGGTTGTCGCATTTTCAAAAGACGGCGAACGTCTTGTGGGCAACATCGCAAAACGTCAGGCTGTCGCGAACCACGCAAGAACCGTCAGCAGCATCAAGCGTGAAATGGGCACCGATTACAAAGTAAAAATCGACGACAAAGAATATACGCCGCAAGAAATCTCGGCAATGATTTTGTCGAAACTTAAAGCGGACGCGGAAGCATATCTCGGACAAAAAGTGACGCAAGCCGTTATCACCGTCCCCGCGTACTTCTCGGACAGCCAGCGTCAGGCAACGAAAGACGCGGGCAAAATCGCAGGACTTGAAGTTTTGCGTATCATCAACGAACCTACGGCGGCAGCGCTTGCATACGGTCTTGATAAGGAAGAAAACAAAAACCAGAAAATCCTTATTTACGATTTGGGCGGCGGCACGTTCGACGTATCCATTCTTGAAATTGGCGACGGCGTGTTCGAAGTCCTTGCGACAAACGGCAACACCCGTCTCGGCGGCGACGACTTCGACCAACGTATTATGGACTACGTAGTCGACCAGTTCAAGAAAGACAACGGCATCGATCTGTCCAAAGATCCCGCGGCAATGCAGCGTATCAAAGAAGCGGCGGAAAAAGCGAAAATCGAACTTTCCGGCGTTACCAAAACCAGCATTTCGCTTCCGTTCATCACCGCTGATCAGAACGGACCGAAACACATCGATATGGAATTGACGAAAGCCAAATTCAACGAAATGACGGCTGACCTTGTCGAAAAGACCGTTGGCCCCACGATGGCGGCTTTGAAAGACGCGGGACTGAAAGCAAGCGACCTTGCAAAAGTCATCCTTGTCGGCGGCTCGACCCGTATCCCTGCCGTTATCGACAAAGTTAAAGAAATCACGGGCAAGGATCCTTACAAAGGAATCAACCCCGACGAATGCGTTGCAATTGGTGCGGCAATTCAGGCGGGCGTTCTTGCAGGCGACGTGAAAGACGTTCTTCTTCTGGACGTAACCCCGTTGTCACTGGGCATCGAAACCTTGGGCGGCATCTGCACGAAACTTATTGAAAGGAACACCACTATTCCTACCAAAAAGTCGCAGATCTTCTCAACCGCAACCGACAACCAGACCAGCGTGGAAATCCACGTATTGCAGGGCGAACGTGAGTTTGCGAAAGACAACAAAACCCTTGGCAGATTCTCGCTTGTAGGCATTGCGCCGGCACCTCGCGGAGTACCTCAGATCGAAGTTACTTTCGATATCGACGCAAACGGCATCGTATCGGTATCCGCAGTCGACAAAGCGACCAACAAGAGCCAGTCGATTACCCTTACTGCAAGCAGCAATCTGTCCGAAAAAGACATTGACGCGGCTGTCAAAGACGCTGAAAAATACGCCGACGAAGACAAGAAGCGTAAGGAAAGCGTTGAATCGAAAAACAGCGCGGAACAACTTATCTTCACCATTGAAAAATTTGTGAAAGATAACGCGGACAAAGTCGACGAAGCCGACAAGAAGTCCATCGAAGACGCAGTGAAAGACGCTCGCGAAAAACTTGAAAAGACCGACGACGTACAGGAAATCCAGAAGATCGTCGAGGAACTTTCCAAAGTATCCGATCCCGTGTTCAGCAAACTGTATCAACAGGGCGCAGGTCAACCAGGCGCGGAAGGCGCGGCGAACAACACCGACAGCACGAACGACGGCAATGCCGACAACATTGACTAATCAATAAAACGACAAGTCGTACTCACCTCGAAAGGGGTGAGTTTCGGCTATAAAAACAAGATAATTTATGGCACAAACTGATTTATATAAAGTATTGGGCGTCGAAAAAACGGCGACCGCCGACGAAATTAAGTCGGCTTACAGAAAACTTGCGAAAAAATATCATCCCGATATGTACACCACCGCAAGCGACGACGAAAAGAAAAAAGCCGAAGAAAAATTTAAGGAAATCAACCACGCTTACGAGGTTTTGTCCGACGCCGAAAAGCGCAAAGTTTACGACACTTACGGCACGGAAGATCCGCAATCTGCGTTCACGGGCGGCACCGGCGGTTTCTGGGGCGGCTCAGGCATGGACGGTATGGACATCGACCTTGGCGATATTTTTTCAAGTTTCTTCGGGGGAGGCGGCAGTCCGTTCGGCTCGTCCCGCGGCAAAAAATCGACGCGAGCCGTGCAGGGCGAAGATATCCGCTTAAACCTTACGCTCACGTTTGAAGAAGCGGCGTTCGGTTGCGAAAAGGAAATCAAATATAAACGCACGGAAAATTGCCCCGACTGCAAAGGTACGGGCGCAAAAGGCGGCGTAACGAAGACCTGTACGAAATGTAACGGCACGGGCGTCGTGAACAGCGTAAAGCGCACTCCGCTTGGTCAGTTTTCGACGCAGACCGTTTGCCCGGATTGCGGCGGCACGGGACGTATTATCGTTGAAAAATGCCCGAAATGCAACGGAAAAGGCAGGATTTCATCCGAAAAAACCCTTAAAATTGTTGTTCCCGCAGGTATCGACGACGGTCAACGCATGACTTATTACAACGAAGGCGAGGCAGGTTATAACGGTGGTCCCGCAGGCAGCGCGGTCGTTTTCATCACCGTCAAACCGCATAAATTCTTTGTAAGGAAGGGCACCGATTTGTATCTCGATTATCCCATTACGATGATTCAGGCGGCGCTCGGTTGCAGGGTACAAATTCCGACTCTCAAAGACAGTGCGGAACTTGAAATCCCCGCCGGCACGCAAAGCGGCACCGTTTTCCGCATAAGGAACAAAGGCATCAAACATCTGAAACTGAAAGAATACGGCGATTTGTACGTCAACGTCGTTGTGGAAGTCCCGCAAAAACTCACCGCGGAACAACGCGACCTGTTGTACAAACTCGATAGTACCTCAACCCCGAAGCAGTATCCGAAAAAGACTGCTTTCAAGGACAAAATGTAAAGGGGCGTACATAAATGAAATGGTATGAAGTTACGCTTGTATCAACCCATGAGGGCGCGGATTTATTTGCCGACGCTCTCTTTTCGGTTGGTTGTGGCGGCGTTTCGATTTACGATAAGCAAGACATCGTCGCGCTTTACGACAGCGACATCGTCTGGGATTACATCGACGAAAATCTTGTAAATAACCTTGACGACAGAGTGTTCGTGAAAGGCATTATCGGCGAAGAAGAAAAAACCGAAGTGTTGCAAAAAATCGCCGAAGAAATCGAAAATTTGAAGAAAAATTCCCCGTTTAATCTTGGAAGCGGCGAAATTATTGTAAATTCGATTGACGACGAAGACTGGAAAAACGAATGGAAAAAGTATTATAAACCCATCGTTACGAAGTCGGTTACCGTCGTTCCCGTATGGATAAAATACAATAAAATTTCCGACAAAGAAAAAATCCTTTGGATAAATCCCGGCATGGCGTTCGGCACGGGCGAGCACGAAACGACGAAAATGTGTCTGGACCTTCTCGGCGAAATCGACGTGAGCGGCAAAACCGTTATCGACGTCGGAACAGGCAGCGGTATCCTTGGAATCGCGTCGATACTTTCAGACGCGAAAAGCGCGTATATGTGCGACATCGACAGCACCGCAATCGACACTGCCAAAGAAAACGCAAGACTTAATAACGTGTCCGACCGATGTGAAATCGAGCGCGCCGACCTTCTGGAAAAGAGCAAAGAACCCGCCGATGTCGTTTTTGCAAACATTACGGCGGACATTCTCATAAGGCTTTCAAAGGATATCGGAAGATTTTTGAAAGACGACGGCACGATAATTCTGTCGGGCATCATACATGCAAGATTGGACGAAGTAAAAAGTGCTTATGAAAACTGCGGTTTCAAATTCGTCAGACACGTCCGCGACGGCGAATGGAACGCGCTTGAATTCAAAAAATAATGGAAATCAGACGTTTACACGCAAACTTAAACGATTTTAACGATGGCGTTTTTGAAATTTCCGGCGACGAGTTTAACTACGCCGTGAAAGTCCTGCGCCAAAAACAAGGCTTTTCGGTCATCGTGAACGTCGGCGACGGATACGATTACATAGGCGTTATTACCGAAATCAAAAAAGACCGCTTATGTGTAAAAGTGTCGGAAAAGGTCGCAAACCCCGCGACGCCGAAAAATAAAATCACCTTATATCAGGGCAGTTGCAAACTCGGCAAAAACGATTTCATCGTGCAAAAGGCGGTGGAACTCGGCGTGAGCCGCGTCGTTTTTTTCACAAGTGACTTTGTCACCGAAAAGGACGTCAACCTTGAAAGGCTTAATAAAATCGCAAAAGAAGCGTTGAAACAATGCGACAGGGCGGACGAAGTAACGGTGGAATTTATGACATTTGAAAATGCTGTGAACGTCGCCGAAAACGGGATAATCTTTTTTGAAGGCGACTGCGATTTGTCGGTTAATGAAATTCCGTCCGACGTAAGATCGTATTTCGTTGGCAGCGAAGGCGGGTTTTCCGAAAAAGAAATCTCGCTTGCAAAAGAAAAAGGGATAAAGACGGCTTCGCTCGGAAAGCGCATACTGCGCGCGGAAACGGCGTCGGTTGTCGCGACGACTCTCGTGCAACTGAAAACGGGAGGGCTTTTATGAAAGTTTGCGTATTCACGCTCGGCTGCAAAGTCAACCGATACGAAAGCGACGTGATAATCAATAAACTTATCGAGCGCGGCTTTGAAGTTACCGAAAACCTGGAAAAAGCCGATTATTACGTCATAAATACCTGCGCTGTTACCGCAGAGGCGGAGAAAAAATCCCGTCAGTGCGTCGCGCGCGTCAAAAAACAAAACCCCGACGCAAAAATTCTCATTTGCGGTTGCGCGTCCGAAAATAACGCAAAACAGTTTGAAAAAGACGGCGTCGTGTACGTTTCGGGCACTGCGAAAAAAGATTTGCTGTCGTTGCTTCCCGAAAGCGGCGTCAACGTTGAAGACATTCCGAAAAGTTACGAAGAATCGGGCTTTGCCGAAAACGTCAGGACAAGGGCATACGTCAAAATTCAGGACGGCTGCAACAACTTTTGCAGTTATTGCCTGATCCCGTACGTTCGCGGAAGAAGCAGAAGCCGCGCGCTTGACAAAGTCGTGGAAGAAGTCAGAAGCGTGCCCGAAAACATAAAAGAAATCGTGCTTACGGGCATTGATATTTCGTCCTACGGAAAGGATATCGGGTTGTCGCTCAAAGACCTTATTCTTGCCCTTTCGGACGTCGATAAGAGAATCCGCCTCGGCAGTTTTGAAATGAATATCATCGACGACGGATTGCTGAACGCATTGAAAGGGCTCAGACACTTTTGTCCGCATTTTCATCTTTCATTGCAGTCTGGCAGCGACGAAGTGTTAAGGACGATGAACCGTAATTACAAAACAAAAGATTACCTTGAAAGTGTGCGGCTCATAAGAAAGTATTTCCCTCTTGCGGGCATTACGACCGACGTTATCGTAGGTTTCCCGACCGAAACGGACGATGAATTTTTAATTTCAAAAGAATTTGTGAAGAGCGTCGGATTTTCAGACGTCCACTGTTTCCCGTATTCGCCGAGAAAGGGCACGGCCTCTTATAAAAAGTATAAACCGCTTGACTCGTCCGTCATCGACGGTCGCATGAAAGAAATGCTGGAAATCAAAGAAAACCTTAAAAAGGACTTTTTATTAAAGAACGTCGGCGCGACTCACGAAGTGCTTTTTGAGGAGTACGAAAACGGCTATTGCGCCGGGTACAGCGAAAATTACATAAGGTTTTACGACAAAACCGCAAAACCCGACGAAATCAGAAAAATCACCGGAAAAGCGCAAATCTTTGACGGTTTAATGTAAAATTATTATAAAAAACAAGCGAAAGGAGAATAGTATGTGCGTATTTTGCAAGATTATCGCGGGTGAAATCCCCTCGACAAAAGTTTATGAAGACGAAGATATGATTATCATCAAGGACATCAATCCGCAGGCGAAAATCCATTACCTTATGATCCCGAAGGAGCATTTCGCGGATATCACCGAAATGAACGAAAAACAGGCGGCGACTCTTTCGAGAATGCTGTTGAAACTCGGGAAAATGACCGACGAACTCGGGCTTCAAAACGGTTTCCGCATCGTGTCTAATAAGGGCGAAGACGGCTGTCAATCCGTGCCGCATCTGCATATCCATATCTTGGGCGGCGAAAAACTTTCGGAGAAAATGGCGTAAAAGTAATTTTCGCTTGACAAATGGAAATGAATTTATATAATAAATAATGTTGCTTGCAACAAATACTCAAAAAAGGCGGTGAATAAAAGATGTCAACTGTTAAAGTCGGTGAAAATGAATCGATCGATAACGCTCTCCGCCGTTTTAAGAGAAAATGTGCGCGTGACGGTATCATCGGCGATCTTCGTAAACGCGAAGCATACGAAAAGCCCAGCGTAAAACGCAAGAAAAAGGCAGAAGCAGCGCGCAAGCGTATGTACAAAAACTAATTTGGTTTTCACGACAATCCGCAAGGGTTGTCGTATTTTTTTTATTTTAATTTAACTTTTT
>OKTR01000475.1_pt1 | contig 14237 bp, 8 predicted proteins | sample 1606431 | NCBI WGS metagenome assembly OKTR01 (sample SAMEA3879591, study PRJEB24766) | human gut metagenome | biome: human-associated habitat; feature: feces | place: USA | collected 1985/1987
CGCCGTTCCAGCCGCGCTCCAGGAAGTTCAGGGTGTAGTTGGCCACGTCGTCGCCCGTGATAAAGGCGTTGTTAAGGTCGATATTAAACCTTTCGGCGTTGTCGTAAACAAAGTTTATCGCCCTGAAAATCTCCTGCACGGGGACGGGCAAAGTCACACTCGGAAACAGACTGTACGAAAAACTCACGACGACGAAACCGCGTTTTGCAAGCGCTTCGCAATACGGCGCGTTCAGATCCTTGTCGCCGTACATCCAGCCACCGCCGTGAATATCGATTATTACGGGCAGTTTTTCGTTTTCCGTGCCCTCGGGGCGATACACGTCCATAAGGTGCCATTTACTACCGTCGCCGAAATAATCAAGGTCTTTTATCGCGGACACGCCCGTGGTTTTCGTGAGTTTCGCCGCGCGTTTTTGGTCGCTTTTTAAGACCTGTTTGTTCCACCACCAGTCAAGGAGTTTCAATTCAAACTTCATTTTCTCACCTTTTTTTCCGAAATGATATTCAATAAATTCTGCGATGCGAGTTTCAGCCTGAAAGCAGTCACGTCGTATGCGTTCTGGTCAAGTCCGTACGGATCGGGAATATCGCCGCCGCCCACGAGTTCCGAAAAAGTAAAAACGTTGTCGTACGGCAATGCGTCTTTTTGTTTTTTGGTCATCGTAACGACGTAGTCGGCGTTTTTCACGACGTCTTCCGTGATGACTTTCGACTTTTTCTTTCTGATCGGGATATTAAGTTTTCTGACCGCAATCAATGCTTGTCCGCGCGTTTCGCACTCGTCGGGATTTATGAAAAGCCCGTACGACGAAACGTCGGCTTTCACCCCGCTTTCTTTGGCGTAAAACCTGAAAATCGCTTCCGCCATAGGGCTTCTGCAAGTATTCCCGGTGCATACGAAAACCACGCGCATCATTCCACCTTTCCCGCAACCGCTTTCATCACTCGGTTCATCACGGAGTCATACACGCCGCCGCCCGTAAGATTGTCGATGATGATGAAGTCGGCGTCGTTTTCCGCAACGTGCAAAGCGTTGTAAATATGGCGCGCAACGGCATATTCGTCGCCGCCGAGATCAATAAGTTTCCTGTTGCCGTAAATTGCAATATGTTCGGTTAACGCAAGGATTTCAGGCGATAAACCGTCTTTTACTGCATTATCGTACAATTCAATCGCCTTCTCGGGAGTACTTGCGAGCACCGCCCTGCATCGTGGTGCGTAATGCTTGTATTTCATGCCGGGAGCTTCGGCTTTTTCCACCTTGCCCTTGAACAATTCCACCTCGTTCAGAACACCTAAAATATCGCGCTCGGTGATTATGCCGGGGCGTAAGATCGTGGGGATTTCGCGGCACAACGTGATTATCGTGCTTTCGATTCCCCCTTCGCATTCGCCGCCGTCAAGGATAAGCGGAATACGCCCGTTCAGATCGTCGTAAACGTGTTTTGCGGTTGTCGGCGACACGTGCGTCGACACGTTTGCCGAAGGCGCGGCAATAAGCGTTCCCGTGGCTTTTATGAAGTCGCGCGCCATCTTGTGCGCGGGGTATCTCACCGCGACGGTATCAAGCCCGCCCGTGCACGACAAAGGCAGATCGTCCGCTTTGGGAAGAATTACCGTAAGGGGGCCGGGCAAAAATTTTTCGGCAAGGCGGAAGTACGCGTCGGGCACGTCTTTCGCCACCCTGTAAACGTCCGAGAGCGTCGAAATATGTACGATCAGCGGATTATCGGACGGACGTCCTTTTGCTGCGTAAATCCTTTTTACGGCGTCATCGTTGAAACAATCTCCCCCCAACCCGTAAACCGTTTCGGTGGGGAATGCGACGACTTCTCCTTCTCTTATAAGTTTTGCGGCAAGGTCGATGCCTTCCGCTCCCATAACCTGCGTTTTCATAATCCGTGAATAAATAATATAAACGCCGCTCCAAAAATATCTGCCGGAACGTCGTAAACGATAACGTTTGTCAAACGCCCTTCTTGATTATACGAAGTATACGTTCCACACTCCGTTTTCGTCCTTTGCGTAAAACGCCACGTCGCCGAACCTTTTCGCGTCGATGATCACTTCTTTGAACTGATTTTCGAAAATAACGTCGCCGTCGTAGTTTTTAAGCCCGAATTTCAAGGTCTTTTTATCCTGCGTGACGTACACGCCGTTGAAGAAGAACGCGCCTCTATTTGTCGTGTACATATCGCTGACCGACGGATTTCCGACGTCGCGTCCCGTGTTGTCAACAAGAAGGTACGTCGTGCCTTTTTTGACCATTGCGTACTTTCCGACGAAAGCCAGACGGTCGTTGTTATAAGTGCTTCCGACGATGTCGGAGTATTTTCTTGTTTCGTCAAAGACGACCGTGCCGTCAAGTTTATAAGCGACGACGTACTTGCTTCCGTCCTCAACTTCCTTGACCGCGGTAACGATACCGTTGTTGTAAAAGACCTTGCTGTAAGTGCCTTCTTTTCTTAAAACGGTGTTGCCCTGTTTGTCATAGATAATAAGGTCGGAAGCGGAGTCCTCGTCAAAGCCGTAGCCGTCGACAAAAGTCAGTTTGACGTAGCGATAATCGTTGGAGCCTTCGTCGTAACGAGTCGCGCTGCCCGACTTATCCGACAGCGAAACGTAAATATTCAGATTGCTGTCGATAACGTATTGCTGATCCTGCGTCGCAACGCGGTCGGCGTCTCTGGTGATTGCGACCGACACCCAGCTGTATCCGTTGTTAATATATTCCGACAAATCGCGGCCAACGCTCTTTTTGTAATATTTATTGACGATTGTCGAGAAAATGCGGTCGGGAACGATAAGGGTTTTCGCACCCGATTTCATATCGTACGTCCACACCGAAATTTTGTAATAAGTGTATCGCTTGTCGATTTCTTCCTCTTCGGGCTTGGTCAGCACCTTGTACTGATATCCGTCGTCTTTGGTGCTGGACGTTTGTTCATAGCAATAAAATTTGTCGCCTCCGAGGTAATACGCCGCGCGGATTGCGCCCGACGAATATGCGCCGACGCCATTGAACATACTTGTGATCTCGTTGCCGCTTGCAAGGTCGTATGCGACAACGTCGACGACAGCGTCCTTTGAAAACACCGACGTCGCTTTTATCATACGGGTTGCGATAATGTAATTGTCGGCAACGATATACGACACGTCATAAGCCTTTTGCGCCTGCTCGTCGAAATAATAGGTTGAAAACTTTTTGCCGCCTGCAACGGGCGACGCGGAATTGTTTGCTGCGTAAATCTGCCAGGAGTTATTGCCGTCCGAAAGTGCGTAATAGTCCTCCGACAACGTCATAAACATTTCGGACGTTTTTTTGGAATCGGCACTCACCGGAACGTTCAGCCGAGTGCCATCGTTTCTGAAAAGTTCATATTTATTCGTGTCGGCATTGTACGCGCCGATAAATCCGTTTTCGACAAAAAAGTCCGCAGAATACACCGCGCCGCTTCCGATAAGGTTTTTCGTTTTAAGGCTGACGAAACCGTACCTGGACGAAGCGACCTTGCCGTTCTCGCCAAGGATGTCTTTCCTGACCTTCAACACGCCGTTTTCCTTGTCGTAGGCGTCGACGTACTCCTTGTACGTATTGACCGTGCCTTTTTCCTCGTAATACGGCATAAGCCCTTCGGTCAAGGCAAACGAACGATCGTGGTCGTAATCGGTTTTTCTCACAATACCGCCGTGCTGCACGTAAATATCGCCGTAAGTTACGGCGGGGTTTTTGTCCTTATCCTTATTGCACGCCGTAAGCACCGACGCCGCAATTATTAAAATCAGTAAACTTAATAAAACTTTTTTGCGCATAAAAAATCACCCTGAACAAAAGTTCAGGGTAAATTATACCAAAGAAATGCTTTTATGTCAATTTTAACCGCCGTGTTATCTCTTCCTGCCGCGATTCTTGAACATAAATAAGCCCAAAACCAGACAAATCGCAATCGAAATCCCCACGACAATCCAGAAACCGTACAGTTTCCCTTCCCACGGCACGCCGGTGTTCATGCCCCAGAACGCCGCAATCATGGAAGGTATCGCGACAAGCAGCGTCAGAATGGTAAGCGTACGCATGACGATATTCAGGTTGTTGCTGATGACCGACGCAAACGCGTCCATCGTACCTGTCAGAATGTCCCGATAAATATTACACATTTCGATTGCCTGGCGGTTTTCGATGCCGACGTCTTCCCAAAGGTCCTGATCTTCCTCATAAAATTTCACGCCTTCGGTGCGCTGAATCTTGTCGATGACGAAACTGTTTCCGCGAAGGGACGTCGAAAAGTAAACAAGCGATTTCTCGATATCCAGAAGTTGGATAAGTTCCTTGTTTTTCATGCTTTTGTTCAGCTCCGCCTGAATACGGGTGCTGGTTTTGTCGATCTGGCGCAGATATTGCAAAAACTTCGTACTTGAAACGTACATAAGCTGCAACAAAAACCTTGTGCGCTTATACGTCGCGAAACTTTTCACGCGGTTCATAATGAAGTTTTGCGTGATGATATTTTCTTTCAGACAAACGGTAACGACGGTTTTCTGATTTGAAATGAACGCAAACGGCAATGTCGAATAAGTATAATAGTCACTGCCCTCGTCGTCTTCCATAACCGGGATATCGAAAAGCGTCAGAAGATTCCCGTCTTCGACTTCGATACGGGCGCGCTCTTCCTCGTCCAACGCGGCTTTGATATAGTCCTCGGGAAGCGCGGTAACGCGGCTCACGAGTTCGATTTCTTTGTCCGTGGGGTTTGAAAGGTTAATCCATTTTCCGGTGAGATCGACGTTTTCGACGCCGTTTTCGACGTCAAGCGACAAAAGCTGATTATTTTCGTCGGTATAGTAAATTTGAAGCATTCTCCTTCCTCCAATACAAAATAAAAGCACGGGGACACCGCGCTCATCGTACAAGGAAAGAATTACTTACGCAAAAAGAGCGGTGTCAACAATATTGATTTGCTTTTTACTTAAAGGGTCGTCCATAGTAAATTATTAACACCTCGTGTTCAAAAAGATAATGAAATAATAACACTTCAAAATTTTTTTGGCAAGAAAAAAACCGCGTTTACGAAAAAAAAGAGTTTTTTTCAAAGAAAACCGCCGTATTTTTGCGACATTTTCCGCTTTAATCGCATAAAAAATCCCCGACGATTTGTCGGGGATATCGCGTCTTTATTATTCCGCGTCGGGGTTTTGCCATTCGCCGTAGGCTTCCTGCTGAGTCGCTGCGTCTGCCGCGACATATTCCGCTTCCTCCGCCCTTTCTCTTTCAACCGCCGCTTTGTATTGGACGATGAATTTTCTGATGGAGTTTTTAAGGGTTTCGCGCTGAGCGGGCTCCTGGAATTTTCCGAAAGCAAGCACGAGAATGTTTGCCATTTTACGCATCGTCGCTTTGGAATAACCTTTTTCGATGGCTTCGTCAAGGACTTTTACGAACGGCTCGAACGGGATAACCTTTTTGGGTTTTTCGACGGGTGCTTCGACTTCCGCCGCGGGTTCTTCCGCCGCGGGTTCTTCCGCAACAGGTTCTTCCGCAATAGGCTCTTCAACGTTGTCGTCGGCGAAAATTTCGTCGCGGATATCGTCAAGGTCTTCGTCCGCCATTTCAAGTTCCTGCGCTTTTTGTTTTTCAAGCTGATCCTTCTTTGAAGGAATAGGTTTGGACTGTTCGTGAATGATGACGTCGCGGATGCGATTTTCGATTTCGTACAGGCGGCTGTTGTCAACCTTGCGTTCAACGTGGCGTTGGAGTTTCACCGCGGTGTCGAGGTCTTCCAGCATTTGGTCTAATGCGGCGCCGGTCTTCTTCTCGGGCTTTACGAAAACGTATGACAACATAAGAATAATCGGGAGCGCAAGCACCACGCAGTAAACCGCGATATCGACGCCTCCGGCGCTCTTGACCTGAACAAGCCCGTAAACCACGAAAACAAGTGCGAAAACAAACAATGCGATTGCGGTCGAAATAAGCCCGACCTTAAATTTTCTGCTTGAATATTTTGCCTTTATCTTGTCGGAATCGACGTATTTGCTGGGGTAATCGAAACGTGCGCCTTTGAACGCCTCCCAACCTTCCATAAAAGTTTTGTCGGTTTTCTCGTTGAAGCAAGTTGCCTCGAACTGTTCCAGATTACCGTCGTCGATAACGCCGGATTCGTTTGCGAAATTGCCGATTGTTTTGCAGGATTTAACGAACCTGCGTCCCGACAATTTTCCGAGAATACCGCCGAATACGACGAATGCGATAAGCGTCAGCCCGAGTACGATAACCAAACCGCAGAAAAGTGCCCTTTCGGGAACGCTGAAAGCCTGCCAAAATTCCACTGTTGACAACAATTGAGCAACCATAAAACACATCCTTTATTTCGCGTAGTAAAACAATGCTTGTTACAAATCTATGCTATTATAACATAAAATTAGTTATTTGCAAATAATTACGCGCACTTTTCAGCAAAAAAATTACTTTATATCTATAAAATGCCCGGTTTTGAAAGAATATAACAGGATTTTATCAACTTTGACGTCGTAGGCTTGCATGACGGCGATTTTATACGTTTTGAGCTGTCGCGCGTACTTTTCGGCAAGTTTTTCGTCGGAAAGTCCCGAATATTTGAAGTCGACTATGACGTTTTCTTCGCCGAAAAACGCAAGGTCTATCGTGCCCTGCACCAGAATATCGTCGGACGAGTCGCCGCCGACTTCCCCCGCTTGCAACGAAAGCATGAACGATTTTTCGCGGATATATCTGCCCTTTATCCCTTCCTGAATGACGGGGCTTTGAATACACCTTAAAATATCGTTTGCGTCGACAAGTTCTTCGTCGCCGTCTTGAAGGACGCCGTTTTCGACAAGGTTTTTCAAAAGATAGTTTATCTCGCTCACGGTGCTTGTCGAGAAGTCGATATTTTCCATGACGGCGTGGTACGCGATACCCGTGCGGCGATTATCCGACGACGGATTTATCATACTCGGCGTGAATCCTTCGTTTTCTTCGTCGCGGACAAGCCTGTTTATCTCCGTTACGGTATATTTCGGGCTTATACGGCTCGATTTTTCAAACGGATAAACGAAATCAAGCACCTTTTTCAACGCATTTCGCGTTTTATCGTCGCCTTTTGACAGATAAAGTCTGTTTTTTGCGACTTCATTCGGATTTGCAACGGTCGGCTCCACGAAGTCGATAAGCCCGTATAAACCGTCGTCCATCGCCACGGCGTACGTAATCAGGTCGGAAAATCTCATTGACGAAATGACAGGCGTCGGGAAATCGAACTTCTTTTCAAGCGCTTTATTGGTCGTTCCCGTGACGTAAATGAGGTTTTTCGCGCGCGTCAGCGCAACGTACAAAAGCCTTATGTTTTCGTCCGCTTCCCTGCGTTTCGTTTCCAGTTTTATTGCGGTATAGGCAAGCGAATCCGCCTTTAACCTTGTTTCCTCGTCAAAAAGTTTTATGCCCGCGCCGAGGGTTCTGTCAAAAACTATGTCGCTTTGTCTCACTTTGCCGCCCCAGCCTGCATCACACCTTGCAAGGAATACGACGGGGAATTCAAGCCCTTTGCTTGCGTGGATGGTAAGGATTTTTACCGCGTCCGCTTCGTCGTCGGGGTTTGTGCAATCGTCGTCGTCGCCGTTTCGTATCGCCGCCGCAAATGATTGCAAATCAGCATACGCCGCGCCGTCTGAAATAAATTTTCTGACCGCCGTCATATCGTCTTTTCCGTTTTCGCCGGCAAGGACGTATGCGTCGAACGCGGTCGTTCCGACCACTTCGTACAAGAAGTCTTTCACGCCGCAAAACGCCGCCCTTTTTCTTTCGTCCCACAAAAATGCCAGAGCGTTTCGGCATTTTTCCGAAAGTTCGTCAGTCTTTTCCGCGCACTTTTTCACGGCGTCGTAAACGAAATCGCTTTTATAATACTTCACGACCTTCGCGACGTCCTCATCCGAAAATTTTCCGAAGTGCGACCTTAAAAACCCGACGAACGCGATATCGTCCAGCGAGTTGTCGACCGCTTTTATAAAGCAGGAAAGTTCTTTTATATATCGTTTGCCCGCGCCTTCGATAAAGCCGTCGCTGGCGTAAGGAATACCGTTGTCGGTCAGCGCGCGCAAAAATCCGTCCGCGCCGCTTCCCCTTTTCCTGAAAAGCACCGCGATATCTTTGTATTCGAATGGCGTGCCGTCGCTTTTGACATATTTTGAGCCGATTATTTTCTTGATTTCTTTGGCAACCGCGCTGCCTTCCGTGTATCCGCTTATTTCGTCCAATGACGAGTTTCTTTCGTGCGACATTACGCTGTAAACGCCGGAAATTTCGGTTACTTCGCGCGAAGGATCGTTTTTCACAAGCATAATGCGCGCGTTTTCCGACATTTCGCCCTTAAATCCGTCTTTTATGAAAAGGCTTTCGTTTTTATAATCGCACCCGCCGTGAGTGAGCGTCATTATCCCCGAAAATACGCGGTCGACAAATTCCAGAACGCCATTTTCACTGCGAAAGTTCACGGTCATCGGCAGCGCGCGACCTTGCGACTTTCCCGTTTCAAACGACTTCTTTTTGTCGGTGAAGATTTTGGAGTCGGCGTTTCGGAAGGCGTAAATGCTTTGTTTGACGTCGCCGACCATAAACAGATTGCCGTCGGTGATTTTCAGAAGAATTTCTTCCTGCAACGGGTTGATGTCCTGATATTCGTCCACGAACACGAGCGAGAATTTTTGTCTTATTTCTTCCGCGCGGGATTCGTCTTTCAGAAGTTTCACGGCGTATTTCGACAAATCGGCAAAGTCGATTTTGTTTTCGCGTTTTTTAAGTCTTTCGTACTCGCGGTTGAATTCTTCGACGACGCGCATAACGACGCGCATAAACTCTTTTGCGTCGTTCACGTTATAGTTTGTGTAATCGACAAAAAGTTTTTCGGAAAGATTCTCGATTATTTCGGCGGTTTTGTCGCGAGCCATCGCGACAAGCGCCTTATCTTCGTCGGAAATTTTGGGTTTTCCTCCCCTGAAATTCGGCTTTACGTATCTTTCGATTATTTTCTTCGCGTCGTCGGAGTTTTGCATATCCGAAAGTTTTTCAAGGGTTTCCACAGAATGTCCGAGTGCGGCGGCGTAAACAGGCGCGCCTTCGAGCGAGGTCACGTCAATCGCTCTTCTTGCAAACGGCAAAGTTTCCGCCGCAAGGTCGCGGTAAAAATCAAGGATTACTTTTCCGTAAACGCTGTCGGGGTTGTCGGTGACGCTTGAAAGCAGCATCGCCTTGAACTCGTCGGGACGCGGGTTTATGGAAATCGCGTCGTAAATTCTCAACACTATTTCCGAAAGCGGGGTGTCGTCGACGATGCCCGACGCGCGCGACGCAACGCGGATAAAGTCTTCCGCCTGTTTTTCGTATTCGTCGTTCATCACCTTTTTCAGGGCGCGGCGTTTCATATCCTTGGACTCGGTCTCGTCCATTTGCTGCGCTTTCGGCGAGATTTTAAGGTATTCGAAATTTTCCTTGATAAGTCTGCTTAAAAATGAGTCCATCGTGCCGATTTCGGCAAACGGAAGGTTGTCGATTTCTTCGCGGATTTTATCGACGTCTTTGACGTTTTCGTCCTTTGCGACGTCGAACAGCGCGTTGATGATTTTCAGTCGCATATCCGTTGCCGACGCTTTCGTGTACGACACGACGAGAATATCCTTGACAGGCACTCCTTTTACGACGTCATCGACGATTTTTTTGACCATGACCGACGTTTTCCCGCTGCCTGCCGAGGCGTACACGAGAACGTTGCCGCTTGCGTCAAAGACGTTAATTTGTTCGTTCGTCCACTTAGTCATCTTCGTTCGCCTCCTTCTCGATGCGGCTTTCGATTTTGCCGCCGTTTGCAAGCGTCATAAGGTCTTCGGGCGAAGATATTTCCGGGAAGCCGTCGCGGACAAACCGTTCGTCGCCCTCGTACGGACACATATCCTTATAGTCGCAGTAGCCGCACGCCTCTTTGAGCGGAGACGGCGCGACGTTGCCGTCCAGAATTTCTCCGATCGCCTTTTCGGACAGTTTTTCGGCGTACTTTTCGAATGCGAGAAATGCCGTATCCGCCACGACGTTTTTCCGACTGCCCGCTGTTCCGTCGTTTTTCAGCGAAACGGGAAGAAAGTCGCTGCTTTTACCTGCAACCAGCGTATTGTCCATCATCGAAATAATCGCGGGATCGTTGATTATGAAGCCGCTCATTTTGAAGCGGTTTTTGCCTTTTGTTTTATATCCCACCGAAACGGGTTGATAAAGCATACCGACGGGATATTTCAGATCCTTATTTTTCGCGGCGTCCATATATAAAACGGGCTGGATTTTTTCGCCGCTGTAAATATCTTTCACCGAAAGATTTTTTGAGTAACTCTTATAATCGATTATCGCGAAATACCCGTCATTTTCGTCGATGCGGTCGATACTTCCGACAAGGACGTACTCTTTCCCGTCCTTTTTGATTTTAAGCCCTTCGAAATTCGCCTCGCCCTTCTTTCCGATTTTCGCTTCCGCAAGGTACGGCTTGAAGTCGGATTTTTGGAACTGCGCGGCGATTTCCTTGCAGATTTTCGCGCCTTCCTTTTTCACGCGGTCGAAAGAAAGCTTGTTTTTCGCGGCGTCGAACTGCATAAAATCGGGGGATTCGAGCTGTTCTTTCACGGCGCGGTCGCAAACGCTTGCGATAATCTCGTCCGTCGGGTTTTCGTAAGCCTTTTCTTTCACGAACTTTTCCATAATCGCGTGCATAAGCGTGCCCGTTTCAAGGGTACGAAGCACACCTTCTTCGCGCGGTTTCAGCCTTATGCCGTAGCGCAAAAACTGTTTGTACGGACAGGCGAAATACGTTTCCAGCTGGCTTGCCGAAAACACGCCCCGATCGAGCGACGTGTTGATTTTCACGCTTTCTTGCGAGTCGGACGTTTCAATAAGTTTTTCGACGTAAGATTTTTCTTCGTCGGGCAACAGCGAAAAGAAACTGCCGGCGTCGACTTTCGATTTTGCGGATTTCGACAGCAGAAGTTTGTATTTGCCGTTTTCGTAAGTTGCCGTGTCAAAGGCGTACTCTTTCAACTCCTCATCCTTGGTCAACGCGCGTTTTTTGTCGGTGCGAACGGGCGAAAGCGGACTGCCGCCGACGGTGAAGTAATCCGTCATCGACGCGACAAACGCCGCCGCGCGCCCTTCCGTTCCCTTATAATTTACGGGATACGACACGACGACTTTTTCGGGCTTTGTCAGAAGGGATATGAGTTCAAACGCGTTGTTTTTCACGCTCTCCTTCTTCGACGGGTATAAATCGAGCCCGTTTTTCAGAAGGCTTTCTTCTTCCTTTACGCCAAGCACGGCGGTATTTGCGACAGAGCGCGGCACAAGTCCTTCGACCGCCCCGCACACGTACATTATTTTTATTCCGTCAAAGAAACTTTCGTTGCTTTGTCCGACGTAAACGCTGTCGAGATACATCGGCACAAGCGCGACTTTGACGTTTTCAAACACTCCTTTTAAGGTTTCCGAAAACTCATAAAGCGAGAAAGTCGTGTCTTTTAAGACGACCTGCATTTCGTCGACAATATCGACGAACTTATCGTAAAACTGTTCGGCAGCCTTGCTTTCGACGGTTTTGATTTCGTCAGAGACGGTTTCCGAATATTCCTTGATTTTTTCGTTTTCCAAAAAAGCGTTAAGCGCGGCGACATATTCTTTGACGTCCTTTCCGTCAAGTCCCGAAAAAGGCGCGGTTACGTCGAATATGCGTTTTCTGACGCTTTCCGCCGCTTCGTTTTTAAATTTTTTGCCGAGTTTGTTTGAAAGCGCGTTTTTCAGCACGTAATTTTCAAAACGTTGCACGCTTTCGTACCCTTCCGGGGTTTTGTAAAACAGCGGATTTTTGATAAGCGCGTTGACGTCCGAAAAATCGAAGCCGTCGGACGCGCACCTGATCGCCGACAAAATATATCTTGCCTGCGGCGCGGACGAAAAAGGTATTTTTTTGTCCAGAAAATAAGGCACGTCGTATCGCGTAAAGACGTTTCTGACGTCGTTTTCGTAGTCGTCCGACGACGGCACGACGACGGCGAAGTCTTTGTATCTCAGTTTTTGTTCGATTACCGCGCGGCGAATATTTTTCGCGACGTATTCCATCTCGTCCATGATGTTTTTCGCCTCGATAATCTCAACTTTCCCGTCGGTTTCGACGGAAGGAAGTTTGGCGTATGAAAACAGGTTTGAAAGTTGTTTTTTGACGTTATCGAGCCCGACGAAAGCGTACGTCACGTCGTATGCGATATTCGCGTCCGAAAGCCCGCTTGTGAGTTTTTTGAAAGCGCGGCTCGGGTACAGTCTTTTGTTTTTCGCGTCGTCGTCGGGCGCGATAAGTCCTATCGTCACGTTCCTTGCGTGGACGAAAAGACGGAAAATTATCTCATACTGGGTTGCGGTGAAATCGGGAAATCCGAAAATATAAACGTCGGCGTCCGAAAAGTCGTCGCCGATACCCGCAGAAAACGCTTCGAGCCGCGAGGTCGAATCAATAAACGATTTGTGCAGTATTTCAAGATATTTTTCGTAAATAATACCGACGTCTTTCAGTTTTTCGTCGTCGACCGCCAACGTGTTTTCGGCATTGACGCCGCTGTTTCGAAGAGCGGTGATGACGGCGTACATTTCCCTGGGAAAAGTCACGTCGTCGACGTACTTATAAACGGTAAGGTCGTTTTTCACCTCGTCGATTGCCCTTTTCAGCAGCATGACCGAGCCTTCGGGCGTCAGACACTTCACGTTTTTCCCGCGCATTGCTTTCACGGCAAGTCGCATAAACGACGTAACGTCCACGTCGAATGTCGAGGTCAACCCGAGTTTTTTTAATATATTCCTTTCAAAAGCAAGTGAAAACTTGTCGGGTACGATGACGATTTGCCTGCCATTTCCGACGTTTTTTGCGATAAGCCGATACATATTGTCGGCGGAAAAACCGAACGTGTTTGAAAGAATAAATTTAACGCTCATAATCAATAAATAAAATAAGGTATAAATATATAATAATTATACATTACTTTTATCGTTAAAGCAACGCGCGCGCACAAAATACTTTATATATGCTTTGCTTTTTTTCGGAAGTATGATATACTATCCGATATGAAAAAGGTTATTCTTGTTATTTTAACGGTAATTATTGCGTCGGTTCTTGCGTTTTCGCTTACCGCGTGCAACAGCAACGTCGCGACGGACAAACTTTTGCGCCTTAACTGGTGCGACGGCGGCTTTACGGAAACGTTTACTTATTCGGTATCCGGAAAAGTCGGCGAAACGCTCGTTACGGGCACGCTTACTCTCACCATTAAACCCGCCGGAAGCGGCTACGTCATCGAAAGACAACAAACGATGGACGACGGCACCACAATTAACGGCAGCGTCAGCTTTTCGAAATCGGGCAGTTTCCTGCCGTCCGAAAGCGTGCTGACCACCGAAAAAGGCGGCGTCAAAACAACGCAGAAAGTCGTCTACGACGGCAAAAAAGTCAGGTTTTATCAAGCGGACGGCGACACGATTCCCGAAGGAACGGCGGCATCCGAACTCGATATTTCTTCGCCCTACTACGACAATATGCAGTTTTACACGATTATCCGCGGCGCGAGTTTCGATAAAAAGTTCAACCTTGCGTTCAACACTTTTGCCCCGGGTGAAAACAACGTCGTGAAACTTCAATGCTCCCTGGGCGCAACCGAAAACAAGGGATACACGATAAACGGCGAAGCAAACTCAACGGATTGTCAGGTCGTATATATCGCCCTTACTTCCGCCCCCGTTTCGACAAATCAGGCGTTCCGCGCGTACTACGCAAAGTCGGAAATCGAGCTTTCAAACCACTACAAACTCAAACAAACGCTTGTGGAGTTCGTGGAAGGCAATTTCACCTATACCTTAAAAGACGCGTCCGCAACCAAGGCATAATAATTTCATAAAACGAACCGCCTCGCCGTATATTTATTGTATGGCGAGGTTTTATTTTGCCCCGAACGGGCTTATCGTTGCAAACAACGCGTCGCACGACGCGCCTTTCTCGATTGAACAAAACGACGGCGCAATTATGCTTTTTGCCGCAAAGGAAAACTGCGAAAACGAAATATACGTGCCGTCCTATGCCGTCATTGACGTGAAAAATACCGTGCGGGTTTATGGCTCGGCGCAACTTATCGACTGGCAAAACGGCGCGTACG
>OKTR01000485.1_pt1 | contig 13911 bp, 11 predicted proteins | sample 1606431 | NCBI WGS metagenome assembly OKTR01 (sample SAMEA3879591, study PRJEB24766) | human gut metagenome | biome: human-associated habitat; feature: feces | place: USA | collected 1985/1987
CGAAGAAGGACACGGACAGGGGCAGGTATTCCTCCACCTGGGCTTCCTTTTCCTCAGGTGAGCCGCAGGGGATAGTTCCCACAATGGCGGCGGGGCTCACCGCCGGATTCATCCTTTTGCTCGAAAGCAAACAGAATTGTTGTGATGTTTATATTTGCGATTAGGCATTTGTATATAAGCGGGAACACGGTTTCAAAGCATATAATACGCTCAAATAATATTTTATATAAACTTGCCTTTAAAAACACTTGACAAATGTTGACAAAATTCGGTATACTGTGAGTGTGAACATCGGTTTGTTGTTCGTCGGGCCGTGTTCGAGTAAAATCAGGAGAGATATATGAGAAAAACGTACAGGATCACTTCATTGTTCATGGCAGTCGTCTGCCTGTTTGCCTTCTCACTGTTTCAGCCCGTTTACGGGTTCACCGAGCTTTCGCGTGAAAACCGCAGGTTTGCAGCCGCGGCAGAAGAATTGAATTCTGTATGGGATAACCCGAACGGCAATGCACTCGGTTACAGTCCTCTCACAGGCGAAATCGAATCCGAACGCGGCGAGTATTCAAAGGATTTTCGCCGAGCGGACGGTGCGGTCGAAAGGGTCATCTACTCCGACCCCGTTCACTTTGAACAGAACGGAGAATGGCAGACCATTGACAACACTCTTGTCGCCGAAACGGATGCGGACGGCATCCTGAGGTATAAAAACACTGCCGGTGATTTTACCGTACGCTTCGGCGAAAACCTTTCCGGTGAAATTGTCTCCGTTGAATACATGGGGGAAACGCTCTCTGTTGCATTGAACAGCCTGTCCTTTGCCAACCTTTCAAACGGACTCACCGCCGCAGACTTTCATGCGGAAATTCAAAACAACTCAACCGATACAACGGACCTGACGGATGAACAGCGCGATTCCCTGCTTCGCTTCCCCGACTGCCTGTCAAGCATTGTTCGATATGTTCGCTCCGAAACCGACGACAGTGCAATCCTCTCGTACTCTCTTAACGGAAAAACAATATCTGAATTTATAACCCTCTCTTCTCGTCCGTCAATGGCGCAGAGTGAGGATTTTTGTTGGTCATTCAACATAAAGACATCACTCACGCCGAGAATGCAGGGCAATACCGTCCTGCTTGAAAACGGCAAGGGCGAAACCGTCTTCACCCTTCCTGCACCGTATATGTTCGATGCAGCAGGTGCGGAAAGCACCGATTTCGAGGTTTCGCTTGCTCCGAATTCAACTTCGGACGGATTCATCTATACCATGGTTCCGAGTTTTGCGTGGCTTTGCAGTGCGGAACGAGCGTATCCGGTAACGATTGATCCCGATATAAAGCTGAATTTCAAAAACAATGTTGAAAACACATACGTCGATAGGAATCTCCCCAACACAATTTGCAGCATAAACTCAACCGCACCCGGTGCACTGCGCCTGAGTGCAAAGCAAAACATACTTATTCGGCTGAATGAACTCCCCGAGCTGAATGCCGGTGATGTCATCGTCAGTGCTGCAATCAACCTGACGCGGTACGATGAACCCGGAACGAACCTCGGCAAAGAAATAGACCTTTACCCCGTGCTGTCAGATTGGTCGGAAGACACACTGACATGGACGCGCTACTCCGCATTGAACAACGGCAATCCTGCGGACAAATCCAGAGTTTTTTCACTCGCAATGTCCGAAGTGCAGAACGGTGTAAACTTCTTTGACATAACCGACCTGTTCAAAAAATGGCATTCCGGTGTGACTGAAAATTACGGCGTTGTTTTGGAGAGCAGCAGTTCCGCAATATACCACTCATCGCGAACCAATGTATCGTCCGGCGTACACCCCTACTTTTCGATCGTCTATGTAAACTCCACCGGCCTTGAAAGCCGTTTCTCGTATTCGGATCAGGATGCGGGCGCAGCCGGCGCGGGCAGCGTGAACCTGTTCAGCGGCAACCTCACTTTCTCGTTTGCGGATGCTTCTGTTGCAAACGGAGCCCTGCCAATCTCCGTTTCCCATGTATACAACACGAACGACAAGAATACAGATATCGGTTACGGCTACGGCTGGCGCTTGAATTATTCACAGTCGATAGAAGAAATGTCATTCCAAAACGGAAATAAAACACAGACATTCTTCAAGCTTACCGATGGCGACGGCACAAGGCATTACTACAAAAAACAGTCGGATTCGTCAGCAAAATACGTCAATGAGCTTGACAAGAATTCAACGCTCACCGTCAACACGGGTTCAAAACTTATCACCGTTTCCGATAAGGGCGGAAACAAACTCGTTTTTGAATACGGCACATACAACGGCAGGAAGCAAGGAAGGCTTACCTCCGTTGAAGATGCAAACGGCAATAAGATCCTTATTGAATACAGGGATTCAACTCAAAAAAACGATCTGCGCATTTCTGCGGTAAGAGAAAAGCTTGCCTCCGTCTCAACCTCGGGGCAACGCATAGTTTTCGCATACAACAGCAGCAACAGGCTCTCGTCCGTAACTCCGCCCGACGGTTTGACGGTTGCTTACTCTTACTCCGAATACAATAATCTTCGTGCCGCACAATATGCCGACGGCACAAGCTCGCAATACACCTATTATTCAAAGCATCTGCTGCAAAAAGCAAAGAACCCCGCCGGATACGGCATAACCTATACCTACTCCGGCAGCGGCAAGGCTGCCTCCGTTGTTGAAAAAGCCGGCACGGCACAAACAGCGGGCAGGCAGATTCGATTCGAATACGGCTGGAACGTTACAAACGTTATCGATGCTCAGAATCGAATCGTAACATACCAGTTCAACAACGCAGGGCAAGCCGTAAGCATCCGCAATCCCGAGGGTGAAGCGGTGTTCATGGCATACAACTCCGCAGACAGAACAAAAACCCAGCTCGCTGCCGTCTCCAAAACGCAGACGACTGTATTCAACCTGCTCAAAAATCACGGGTTCGATAAAAAGAATCCGAACGATTATTGGACAAAATCCTCAACCTCCGCCGTGTTCACGCAAACCCATGCTCACACGGGTTATCGCAGCGTAAAGCTGCCTTCGGGTACTTATATCGAGCAAAGTGTTTCCGTAAACGCAGGTGCCGTTTACACTGCTTCCGCATACTTCACCGGTGCGGCAGGCGGCGTTGTGCAGGTGTTGAACGGTTCAACCGTGATTGCACAGAGCGACCCCGCGCAAACTTTCGGAACAACAGGTTCGGACTGGACACGCGGCGTTGCAGTGTTCACCGTCCCGACGGGAGTTTCAAGCATAAAGATCCGCATTGCTCAGCCGCAGTCCGCTTCGGGAACAGCCTACGCCGACTCCGTACAGCTTGAAACCGGCGAAACGCCGAATCGTTACAACATGCTCCAAAACAGCGATTTCACTGACGGAGCATCCTCGTCCGATGATTCGGATAACTCGACAGGCTATGCGCAGAATGTTGTCGGCGACACCGCAATCCCCAACGAAATCGTCTCCGCAGCAGGCGATTCCTCACACCCCGGCGCTTTCTCGGATCAGGTGCTTAAAATCACCGGCAGCACCGGTGCAATTAAGCATGTTTTCCAGTCGATTCAGGTAAACGGCAAAAAAGGCGATGTCTATTCATTCGGCGGTTGGTGCGCATCCGACTCCGTGCCGGAAACCGTACAGCTCAACACGTCCGACAGCCCGATAAGCTACCGTGTCTTCGGAAGAAAAGAAATAAAGCTTCAGTTCTACTCAAACGGCACCTTCCAAAATGAGGTCACCGCCGCTTTTGCTGCCGACACAACCGATTGGCAGTACACCTGTGCAAGTGCGGTCGCTTCGCTTGACTACACCGAAGTAAGAATCGTCGTCTGCTTCGACTACTCACGCAACACCGCTCGCTTTGACGGGCTTCAGCTGCACAGGGAACAGTTCTCTCAAAGCTATTCCTATGACGATAACGGCAACGTTACGGGTTACGCCTCCCTTATAGGACAGGAACCCAAGCTGACCTATGACAACAACGACAACGTAACTTCCTCCACCGACCCGCTCGGCAACAAAACCTTATACACCTACGACAGCAAGCACAACCTGCTTACCTCCACCACCCCCGGCGGTGTGAAAACAACCAATGTCTACGATGCAAACGGAAATGTTACAAAAACTTCGGTTGCATCGTCCGATGGTTCGCTTTCGACTTCGTCAACAACAGCATTCAATGCTGCCTCGGCGCTCGCTTCCGCTGTTACTGATGCTCGCGGAAACACCGTTCGATACAGCTATAACACAGCAACACGGTTGCAGACGGCAGTAACCGATGCAAAAGGAAACACGAGTCAATACACGTATTACTCAGCCTCCGGAATGCTTCGTCTTGCCGCTATCACGGGCAGCAACTACAGTACGGTGGACTATTCGTATGATGATTACGGCAAACTGACGGGTATTACCCGACCTCAAACTGCATACAGCTTCACCTATGACGACTGGGGCAGAACAATTTCAACCTCAGTCGGAAACAGAGTGCTTTCAACCAACACCTATGACTCTTTCGGTCGTTTGTCTTCCGTAACTTACGGCAATGGCTATAAACTCAGCTATACATACGACAGCATAGACCGCGTTGAGTCAATTACCGAACTCGAAATGCCGGGGCTTTCCCCTTCAAAGGTTTATGAGTTCGTGTATGACGGTGAAGGTAATCTTTACGAGCTTCGCAACTATAAAACCCGTCGCTCTACCTTCTTTGAATACGACCATGCCGGCAGGTGCATGGCAAGCAACGAAAAGAGCTTCACCGGAGGTTCATCCGGCAGTCTTGAATACACGGCCGTCTGTGCGTCTTACAAGTACGAATATGATAAGAACAATAACCTTTCCAAGCTCACGCAATCCGTGATGGGTTTTGATTGGGCTGTTTCTTACACCTATGACAAGGATAACCGTCCCCTTGCCGCAACACTTGCAAACGGTGCAAAAATCATCAATCAATATGACGGAATCGGAAGGCTTTCCGGCCGCAGCATTAAGAACGGCAGCTCCACTGTTTCGCAGATTCAGCTTTCCTATGTCAGCGGGACGAACGGGACAACAACGCTCGTTAAGTCATATCGCAACGGTTCGGACGCAAAGTACAACTATGATTATGACGCCAACGGCAACATAACCAAGATCTGGCGCGGAAGTTCAACGTTCGAAAATGCAGATGAAAAATTCTCCTACGAGTATGATTCCATGAATCAGCTTGTTCGTGAAAATCTGTACTACGGAGAAAACAATTCCGCGAACTCAACTTACACTTATGCATACGATTCCTACGGCAACATGCTCGGAAAGAATCGCTATGCATACACAACGGGTTCAATTGCGAACAAGTTGATCCCAACCATCCGGGGAGGTAGTTTCAATGTTTAAAAGAAAGATGTTTTTTATGTTTCTGTTTGTTCTTTTCATGGCATTCATTGCAGGGACATTTGTTGTGATTGGCAAAAACAAGCTTCCGGAAACTAAGGCGTTTGATGTGGGCGATTATCAATATTATATTGATAAATTTCCGTCAGAAGATAATTTAGGGTTCATATCCGATCCAAAAGATCTTCTCAAAAAAGTTGAAGTAATTTGGATCAATAAGTATGGAGAACGTATAAAAAAGCAGAAACCCTATCAAGTATTCTATGATAAGGCAAACGGTATTTGGCTTGTTCAGGGAACATTGCGATCCAATATGACGGGTGGTGTTGCAAACATCTTGGTGGATAATGACACAGGCAGGGTCTTAGCACTCTGGCATGATAAGTAATTTATGTCGATGAGCATCTTGCTGTTCCAATATGTATCCGTTCAAAAACAGTACCGACGTTGCTGTTGCTTTCGTGTATAACCGATTTTTTAAAGCAAAGAAACAGATGTACGGTTCTGATTGGCAGGATACATAGATTTTAATTATTAATAAAACTACGCGAGGAAGGAAAAAGCACATGAATTTCAGAATAACGGATGATGTAAGCGAGCACGATGTCAATGAGATACATGGAATGCTGAAAGAATATAATCTTGCTCATCGTGAACAATCAAAAAAATCCCGATAGGGCTGTTCTTTGAAGACGAAAACAACAGAAAACTGGCAGGATTGACAGGAGAGATATTCGGAAATTGGCTTTGCATTCAATTCCTTTTCGTCAGTGAACAACTCAGAGAGCAAGGTATCGGAAGCAAGTTATTGGAGGCCGCGAAAAGCGAAGCCAAGCAGCGCGGCTGCAAATATGCTTTTGTGGATACTTTTTCTTTTCAAGCTCCGATATTCTACAAGAAACATGGATATCAGGAGGTTTTCACCCTTGAGGAATATCCGTACACCGAGAAAAGGCATTATTACACAAAAAATTTGTTTTGACCTGTGTTCATCCTCGGCGTAGAGCCAGCAATGTATGCCGTCTCCCTTGCGACGCTGCAGATTTGGGTCATAGTTGGAGTTGCCGCACTCAGCACGACCCTCGCTGTTCGTTTTTTTCCGTTGAGAATAAGATGCCAATATTTAAGCGGCAGAATCGCATTTTTTAACGGAGCTGCGGCATCGTCAGCTGCAAAAAGCCCGGGCAACTCAAAAAGGGTTGACCGAGCTGTTTTTGAAATCAATGCTCTTTTTTATTTCATTACCTTTTCCAGCAAGGTTTGGTAACTGTCCACCACATCATAAACCACATTTCCGTTGCTGATCGCCTTGAAATGCTCTCTTGCGCAGTGAATTTTCGATTCCTCAATGAGCCGGAGCTGCATGGAGGACATAGAGCCTTTCGTCTCAGCAACAAAGTAGATATGCTTGACGGTACCTTCATAGAAAGCTATCGCCCAGTCCGGATTATAGTGTCCTACCGGTGTTGCAATATAGAAGCTGTCCGGCAGCTTCACATAAACCGCAACATCTGTGTTGGTGTCCAAATCGGCAGCAAAATCGCGCTCGTTTGTGGAATCATACACGATATGATCGTATAGATGCCGCTGCGCTTTCATTGCGTTCGTTCCAAGCTTACCCTTGATGGTCGGTTCGGTAAAAATGTCCGTGTCGTAATGTTCATCCAGCACATTGTAGGTGATGTGCTGGATAATTGCAGTTGCCTTTTCATCATTGATTAGGGCGGCTGCTTTGATGATAAACTCTTCCGGATTGAACTTGAACTGCTCAAAAACGGATTTCTCAATGCCGGTCAGAATTGCAACGACTGCTTTGCGTGTCAAACCGGTCTCTCCGACCAGCTTGCCGATCAGATCATACTTCACGCTGCTGCCCACGCGGATTTGCTTGCTGCTGTCATAAGTAGAAGACTTTGACTTTGAGAACGCGCTTCCGTCAAGGAGAGAATCCTTCGACTTGATCTCATCCATCGCGCCGGTTTCAACTTTGAAGAAGATTTTCGGCACATGAAGATTCCTGTTGATGGAAGCAATCGCCTTGTTTACAAGCTCATCGGTATCAAAATCAACCACATACACAGATTTCGGGCTGATACGTTTCCAGAGAGCTTTGAACTCCGGCATGGCGAGCTTGTCGGGATCAACTTGCAGCTCGACGTTCTTGTCGCGGGCATTCTCCGGCTGCATAGCGCGGCTGTCATAGACGGAATCAAGAATATTGATCACAGAATCGCGGCTGTCCGCCACTTCCTCCGCAACCTGAATCGCGCCGTTTGCTTTGTCGGCATAATATTTATCGGTCAGTACACCCTTCTTGTCGATATAGCCGTTGACAATCAAATCAAAATAAATCGCTTGCGCCGTATCGCCGTCCACAACCTGTTCGTTGCCTCCGGCATCCACAATGACCTTGTCCTTGAAGAGGTCGGCAGTAACCGCCACGGGGCGATCCGCAACCGCATCAGCAAGCTCAGTCTGCAAGCCCTTTGCGAAGCTGTCATAGCTCTCACTGGCGATAACGGTCAGAACATTGATGGACTGCACATCATTTCCAAGCACGTTGGCGTCCATGCGCTCGCCGTCCTGATTGACACACAGGCGCAGACCGCGACCGACCTCTTGCCGCTTGCGAACCTCGCTGCTGCTCTGTTTCAGTGTGCAAATCTGGAACACGTTCGGGTTATCCCAGCCTTCGCGCAGTGCGGAGTGCGAGAAAATGAAACGCACAGGGGATTTTTTCGGATCACGATCCAGAAGCAGTTCCTTATTCTTCATGATCAGGTCATAGGCGTCAATATCATCGGATGTGCCTTCCTTCTTGTCGGAGAGCTTGCTGTCGGTCATCTTGCCCTTCTTATCAACCGAGAAGTAACCGGCATGGGTGTCATGGGCGGAAATCGCGTCCAGATAATGAATGTAATCATCGTCACCGGCTCTCAACTGCATAGAGCCTATGATGTCGTTGTATTCTTCCTCGAACATATCCGCATAGATGCCGTTGAACGGATGTCCGTCCTCGTCATACTGTTTGTATTTTTCAACCCTGTCGATGAAGAACAGCGACAGAACTTTGATGCCCTTATGGAAAAGCTGACGCTCCCGCTCCAAGTGAGAAAGAATCGTTTCGCGGATCTGAATGCGTCGGAGTTGGTCTTCGCTGACCTTACCGATCACATCTCCGGCAAAGATTTTGATACCGTTCAGGAACTCTACGGAGTTGTCGCGTCCGTCGATAGACTTGACCACAAAGCCGACCTTGTACTCGTCAAGATTGCCGGAATTGTCATAGAGATTGTAGCCGATGCCCACCGTTACGTTCTTCTGGCGAATGCCCTTCGCACCCTTGCAGTCAAACTGAATGGAAGCAGTCGGGTTCTTCTCCTTCGAGACGTTGATGCTTTCCAGATAGACGAATCCCTCGGTTGCCGTGCTGCCGGACTCTGTGATGCCCTTGACGGCAATTTTCTTGACCAACCGCTTGTTGTACGCCTCCATTGCATCGAGGCGGTACACCATGTTATAGATGCTGTCCGACTTGTGAGTTGCGGAATAACGCAGCGTCAGCAGCGGACAAAACTCTTTCAGCCGTTCCTTCGCCTGTTTTCCTTCGACCGACTGCGGCTCGTCAATAATCAGAATTGGGTTCGTTTTTGCAATGATATCAATCGGGCGACGGGAACGGAACTCGTCCAGCTTCATGTAAATACGCCGCGCGTCCTTACCCTTGGCATTAAACGCCTGCATATTGATGATCATGACATTGATGGAACTATCCGACGCAAAGCGGTCAATCTCCGTGAGGTCTTTTGAGTTATAGATGAAAAACCGGATTTTCTTGCCGTATTCCTCCGCGAAATGCTCCTGTGTCACCTGAAAGGACTTATAAACGCCCTCGCGGATGGCAATGCTCGGCACGACCACGATGAACTTGCTCCAGCCGTAGTGCTTGTTCAGCTCATACATCGTCTTGATGTAGGTATAGGTCTTGCCTACGCCGGTCTCCATTTCAATCGTCAGATTATAACGACCTTCAAGCTTATCAGATGGCTTTATCTGATTCGTGCGCTGCACCTTTTGCAGATGTTCCAGAATCAGCTTGTCGGAAAGCTCCGGCACAATGCGTTCGTTGCGCCAGCCGGTAGATTCCTCTTCTTCTTTTATGGCTATCTGCGAAGATTTCACACCGTCCGCCTCTATTTTCTCGTAGCCTCTGTCTATCATATAGGTAGGCGTGAGGTACGGTTGTCCGGCAAATACGTCAACGACTGCTTTTGCCGCATCCGCTTGAAATTTTTGATGTTTGAATTGCAGCTTCATAATTTCGTTATTTCCTCCGTGTGGTGTTGGTGAAGTGTGGAGTGTGAAGAGTTGTGAGTTAAGTTACTTTTGCTGTGCGGAAGAAATTGTTTTCGTTGTAGCAGACAGCATTCTTCTCAACTCGTCACAATCGGCGTTGAGCGACTTAAACTCCTGTTCGGACAAATAATCCGTTTCAGTCAGTAATTCCAACCAATACAATGTCTCTGAGCATTCCTTCAATGCGATATAAATCTTCGAAAGGAAGTCCTTTTTACTAATTGCGCACTCCGCTTCCGCAAGATTTGCTCCAATGCTTGTACCGCTTCGTAAAATCTGTTTTGAAAGCACGAACTCTCTTTTTTCTTCGCATAAGTATTGATATAGCCGAACGATCCGAACGGCAAATCTCTTGCTCTTATACCTCGCAGTGTTTTCTGCTTCCATAACTCCACTCTCCACTCTCAACTCTCATAACTTCACTCTCAACTCTCATAACTACACTCTCCACTCTCAAAACTTCACTCTTATATCACCCTCACGCACTTGGTGATGTCGCCCGCGTCCTCCGGCATATAGAGCTTGAAAATTTCGAACATGTTGATTTTCTCCGGGCTGGACGCAAAACCGGAATCGCGGAAGACAGCGCGGAGCGGTTTACGCTGCGCAATCTCCTTGACCACACTTTCGGGGACATTAGCGTCAAAACAGGCGATCAGGTCGCCGTCGTTGTAGGTGTGGACGGTGCAGCCGCCCAACTGCTCGGACTTGTAGGGCAGGGACAGCGGCAGCCCCCATTCGATCAGGCAGCCGAACAGCAGGTCGAGGTCGGTGCGGTCATCCTTGATGTTGGATTCCAGCTGATGGAGAAAGTCCTGATCGTAGTCACAGGGCGCGTAATAAACATCCTTCATGTTGGTGGAATCCAGCTTGAGCACGCGGAAGCCGATGTCGAGTTTGGAGTTTGGAGAGTTAAGAGTGGAGTTGTTATTTGCCAACTGCTCTTTCAGAATTTTTTCTCCGGCTCTTCTGATTCTCTCTTTTCCGATTTCGCAGATGTTTTTGTAGCCCGCTTTGTAGGCTTCGCTCTTTTCGTCACAGGGTTCGGGAAGCTGTACCATGATGAATTTGCGGTGTCCGCCGTCCTCAGCGTTGAGCTGCATGACGGCATGGGCAGTGGTGGCAGAGCCAGAGAAGAAGTCGAGAATCAAATCACTTGCAGCACAATCACAGAGCTTTACAAGTTCCATCATCAACTGCTTGCTTTTAGGATTATCAAATGGCAGATCAATTTCTTTTCCAATCTGTGAAACCTCAATGTCTGTCCAGTTGCTTGTACGGAGCATCGTGTCGGACGGTGCAACCCAATGCTGAACACCGCCGTTTTTACCTGTTCCGTTCGGAATTCTTCTAATGAAATCTGTTATTCCAGTTTTTTCAGCGTATTCTTCGAGGGAAATCTTGCCCTCATATTCTTGCTGATACTTCTGGTAATTTGCTACGGCTATTTTTGCGCGATCTTCTGAGTTGCGCCATTGACCTGTTTCTGGTGTAAAGCCAAGGATGTCATAACGCATTGTTGGTCTATCTGCGTTGCTCCAAAACACATCCCACCGACCTTTAGCAGGTGCATTCTCCTTTTTCATCCGTATAGCTTTCATGAGAAACGCTGGGGATTTTGCATATATAAGAACATACTCAAAGCCAACATTAAGACTGTATAGTCCGTTATCTGCAAACTGAGAGTTAAGGCTTTTTATTCTTCGGCGGGTGAGTATCGTGTTTCTGTAATTGCTTGCTCCAAATACTTCATCACACATTTCCTTCAAACTGGTTAATTCGCCGCTATCAATGCTAATACAAATCGCGCCATCGTCTTTCAGCAATGCTCTCGCCAGCATCAGCCGGGAATAAATCATGCTGCACCAGTCGGAATGAAAGCGTCCGTTGGTGTCAGTGTTCTTGAACAGGCGGTCGCCTTCCTCACTCCACTCTCCGCTCTCAACCTTCCACTCTTCGCTCTCCATCTTAAAATCATCGGCATAGATAAAATCGTTGCCGGTGTTGTACGGCGGGTCAATATAGATCATCTTGACCTTGCCGAGATAGCTCTCCTGCAACAGCTTAAGGACTTCCAGATTATCGCCCTCGATGTAGAGGTTTTCGGTGGTGCCCCAGTCCTTGCTCTCCGCCACGCACGGGCGCAGGGTCTTCCGGATTGGCTTGTTGGCTTCCACGATAGCAGCCTTCTTACCCACCCATGTGAACTCGTATGCCTCGTCCCCGTCCACCACGTCCGGCGAGAGCATCTGTTTCAGCAGTTCAAAATTGACCGCCCGCTTGTACACCTTCTTCTCCGGCGTGCTGCGTTCCTCGTCCGGCATCTCCGTGATGCAGTTGGGAAATAGGGCGGCAATTTTTTCTATGTTTTCCGATGTTAAATCGGGGGTTTCAAATTTCGGTTTGTGCATGGTGTTTATTCTCCAAAAATCTCTTTAATTCTATTTGTCGTTTCCGTTAGAGCCGAATTAGGCTTAGGTGCCTGTAGTTTTTCTTGTATTTCGAGTATAGCAGACGGCAAAGTTACTTTATGCTGTTCCATATATGCAGCAATTATATCATATCCCTTGCTTAACGCAACGGCAGTTTCAATCATTGCTACTTTTTCTTGCAGTTTCGCTTCTTGGCTTACTTCATTCATCTTCTTAATAGCATTACAAATTGCAGCACTGAAAGTCTCGCCATTTTGCCCATCTTGAGCTGCGTCTTTGTTAATAATATTTTTCCTGATTTCCGCATCAAGCTGCTCGTTTATCTTTTTTATGAGCTTTAATGCCTCAGAAAAAGAAGAGGCACTCATGTTATGTGCATGCATAACATCGTTGCGAAATTCTTTGACCTTAACAAAGTCCGAGCGCAGTTCTGGAACAGCTTTTTCGCCTAAAAGCTTATCCCATAATGTATTCTCGGAGATTCCCTGCAATATATCAAGTATCTCGCTTTTTGTAAATTGCCCTTTTATTTTTTTTACGCGTTCTCTGACATCTTGATTAAATTGTGGGTCTGCAAACAGCAAGGCGAAAATCGCGCCCAAATCTTTGCTTTCCAAATCCTTGATAGTCTCACTGTCGCGCTTGTCCTCACTTAGCGCACTCTTCAAATAAAGGAGCTTACGTAATTTACGTTCAAATTCGTTAAAGTACGGATAAAGAAACTTGTTATAATAAGCAGCACACCCATTACTCAGGACTGTCGGTCTATAGTTATCCATCACATACTCATGAACCACCGAAAGTATATTAGCACTTTCTTTATTGTCTCCATCTATGGAACATTTGGCAATCCAGCAATCAGAGTTTTCGATGTCGCAGATTTCAATATTTACCGGTTTGTGTTCGTATTTTTCGAACTCGGCTTTATGTGTGCCATCTGTAAAAAGGTATTCTTGTATCATAATAAAACTCATAGTCCCCTTCTCAATCTTTTCAGCTCCGCATTTATTTCCATGCGCCGGTTAAGCTGCTTCTCTTTCTTCATCTTGTTTTCCAGCGCGGCGATCTGCTTTTTGAGCTTTTCGCGCGCCAAGCTTTGCGCAACGTTTTCGGCGGCACCGCAATTTGCGTTCCACTCCTCCCCTTGCAGCTCGGCAACCTGTTTAACAAAGTTATCATAAACGGCGTCCAAAGTCAAGCCGTCAATGCGGAGATCAATCTCATTTTCCGGTATCCAGTCGGTGTGATAATATCTATTGACTTTGAAAGCGCTGCTGCCGGAGGCGGCGGCCGACTTGTGGCCGATCCACGCCTGAGCCTTGCCGTCAAAGGTCAGGATAAAGAGGATATGGTACGGGATTTCCTTGTCGATTTGTTTCAGCACCGCTTCGTCAAGCTGCGGTCCGTTCAGGCGAATCTCAAGCACTTCAATCTCCGTTACGGCTTCACCCGCCGCAATATTCAGCGTGGACGCCGCCAGCTTGTTACGCCAGTACACCAGCCGAATTTGATCGACAAACGCACGGCGCAGCGCCGGAGAAACGTCCAGATTCTCGTAAAATTTTTGCTTCGGTATTCTTTTGCCGAATTCCGTAGATGCAGGAAACACTGATTTAATTAGAAATTAGGAATTAGAAATTAGGAATTTCTTACTCCCAATTCTTTTCTCCTTTCACATTTTTCAATTACCGTATGGTGCGGGTTCAGCACATCGGTAAGTGGAGAAGCTCAACACATAGGTAAGTGAAA
>OKTR01000505.1_pt1 | contig 13381 bp, 9 predicted proteins | sample 1606431 | NCBI WGS metagenome assembly OKTR01 (sample SAMEA3879591, study PRJEB24766) | human gut metagenome | biome: human-associated habitat; feature: feces | place: USA | collected 1985/1987
ATCGGGCAAACGAGGTCGTGATGCAGGAAATTGTATATGGGTAACGAGCAAGCGGAGGTCGATGGCCTCCGCTTGTTTTGTATGTAGAAAAGAACAATGCTGTTTTGAAATGGCATTGTTCCGAACTTTGTTGACATTGTTCTTTTATTCGGGTATAATGTACTTGTGATTTTATGCGTGGAGGTATCCCCTATGGCTGAAATGATCTCGGTGAGAGAGGTAGCAGTGCGCTGGAATATAACGGAGCGGAGAGTTGCGACGCTCTGCAAGAATGGGAGAATCGCCGGTGCGAAAAAGCAGGGCAATCGTTGGCTGATCCCCGCTGATACGCAGAAGCCGGCGGATCAGCGGCTCAAGACGGGCGCTTTCCGCAAGACGGAGCGCGCGCCGAAGCTGCCCCTGCCCATCGGCGTGTCCAACTACTGCCTTGCATCGTCGGAATACTACTACATCGATAAGACGATGATGATCAAGGACTTTATCGACGAGCGTCCGATGGTGACGCTGTTCACCCGCCCCCGGCGTTTCGGCAAGACGCTGAATATGGATATGCTGCGCACTTATTTTGAAAAGAGCGACAAGGATACCTCCGTCTACTTCCGGGATAAGAAGATCTGGGCCTGCGGCCAGAAGTACCGGGATTATCAGGGCAAGTATCCTGTGATCTTCCTGACATTCAAGGATGTGAAGTTTGATACTTGGGAGGAGACCTTTGCGGCCATCCGGGATATTTTCGCAAAGGAGACCCGGCGGCACAAGGAACTGCTGGCCAGCGATAAGTGCGACGAGTACAGCAAAAAGACCTATGAAAAGCTGGCAGACGGCAAGGTCAGCGAGGTAGAGCTGGCTTCTGCACTGCTGGACCTGTCCGCTATGCTGCATAAGCACTATGCCGTTGCGCCCATTATCATCATCGATGAGTACGATACCCCCATCCAGCAGGGCTATCAGAAGGACTATTACGACAAGGTCATCCGGTTTATGCGAAACCTATTTTCCGGCGGGTTCAAGGATAATCAGCACCTGTCCTTCGGCTTCCTCACCGGCATTCTGCGGGTGGCCAAGGAGAGCATCTTCAGCGGGATGAATAACCTGTCCATCAACTCCGTGCTGGACAACAAATACAGCGCCTACTTCGGCTTCACCGCCGACGAGGTGATGGAGATGGCGGAATACTACGGCGCTGCCGATAAGTACGACGAGATTTGCCAGTGGTACGACGGCTACCGCTTCGGCAAGACGGAGATTTTCAACCCGTGGTCGGTGGTCAACTACTTCAGCAACGAGTGTGAGCCGAGGCCCTTCTGGGTCTCCACCGGCAGCAACGATATTATCGGGGAAGTGCTTGCCCAGGCGGACGAGGAGATTTATAACCGTCTGACCTCCCTGGTCAACGGCGAGACCTTCACCACCTTCATCGACACCGGCGTGATCTATCCGCAGATCAAGAGCAATCCCTCCACCATTTACAGCTTCCTGCTGGTGACCGGCTATTTGAAGGCACTGAAAACCACGCCCTCCTTCAGCGGCGATTTTATGTGCGAGGTCTCCCTGCCCAACCGGGAGATTTCTCTGGTGTATAACAAGGAGATTTTGCAGAGGCTGGAGAATCTGATCCCGCCGTCCACGGCGATTTCCGTTCAGGAGGCCATCTTCTCCGGCGATAACGCACGGCTAAAAGCGCAGATACAGACGCTGCTGACCCAGTCGGTCAGTTCCTTCGATACTGCCGGGGAGAATTTCTACCACGGCTTTATGCTGGGGCTGTGCGCCCTGTTGGGCGGCGCTTTCGTGACCTCCAACCGGGAATCCGGCGACGGGCGCTATGACATTCAGTTGAAGCCCACGCAAAAGGGACTTCCGGGCATCCTGATCGAACTGAAAGCGGAGAAGAATTGCAGCGATGAGCAGCTGAAAAAGCTGTCCGAGACGGCCTTGCGGCAGATCAACGACAAGAAATACGAGACCGAGCTGGCGACCGCCGGGGTCAGGACGATTTATAAATACGGCGTGGCCTTCAGCGGTAAAAAGGTCGAAGTGGCAGTTGGATGAGGAGAGAAAGCAATGGTTAACGAAAAAAGCAGCGCCGTGGGCGTAAATATACAGGAAAAGGCCACGATGATCTGGAATGTGGCGGATGTGCTTCGTGGGCCGTTCAAGCCCCACGAATATGGCCTTGTGATCCTGCCGATGACGGTGGTCAAGCGGTTTCACGACTGCCTGCTGCCCACCCACGATGCGGTGATCGAGCAATATGAAAAAGTTAAGAAGCTGGCGGTTATCGACGGCTTTCTGACCCGTGCCTCCGGCTATCAGTTCTATAACACCAGCCGGTTTACTTTTGAGAGCCTGCTGGCAGACCCGGATAACATTGAAGCGAATTTCCGGGACTATCTGGCCGGGTTCTCCGGCAATGTGCAGGATGTGCTGGCCAAGTTCGATTTTGACAACATCATTCGCCGTATGGTGGAGTGCAACAGCCTGTATCTGGTCATCAAGGAGTTCAACTCCCCCAAGGGCTACCTCGGTCCGGATAAAATCAGCGCCGTGGACTGCGGCTATATCTTTGAGGATCTCGTCAAGCGCTTTTCTGAGTCCTTTGGCGAGGAGGCCGGAGCGCACTTCACCAGCCGGGACATCATCTATCTGATGACCGACCTGCTGCTGTGCGATGCCAAGCTGGATGACGGCAATGTGACCGTGTACGACATGACGATGGGCACCTCGCAGATGCTTTCCTGTATGGAGGAGCGCATCCACGAGCTGAACAGCGATGTGGAGGTGACCTGCTTCGGGCAGGAGTTCAACCCCTCCACCTTCGCCATTGCAAAGGCGGATATGATGATCCGGGGCGGCGATCCCAATAATATGCGGTTCGGTGATACGCTCTCCGACGATCAGTTTCCGGGCTTCACCTTCCGGTACTGCATTTCCAATCCGCCATTTGGCATCGACTGGAAACGGGAAAAGAAGGCCGTGGAGGACGAAGCCGCCAAGGGCGAGCTGGGGCGCTTTGCGCCCGGTCTGCCGAAAATCAGCGACGGACAGCAGCTTTTTGTGCTCAACGGCCTGTCTAAGCTGGCGCCGGGCGGCAAAATGGCGATCATTCAGAACGGCTCGCCTCTGTTTGCCGGCGATGCCGGGAGCGGCCCCAGCAACATCCGCCAGTATATCTTGGAAAACGATTGGCTGGACGCCATTGTCCAGCTTTCCACCGACCAGTTTATGAACACTGGCATCTCCACCTATATCTGGGTGCTGTGCAAGGACAAGCCCGCCTACCGCTGCGGCAAGGTGCAGCTCATTGACGCGTCCCACTGCTATGAACAGCGCCGCAAAGCCATCGGCACCAAGCGCAACGACATCAGCGACCATTGCCGGGAACTGATCGTGCAGGCCTACGGCGAATACCGGAACAACGCCGTGTATGGGGACAAGTCCGGCGTGTACTGTGAGAGCAAGATCTTCGGCAGTGAGGAGTTCGGCTACAACAAAATTGTAGTGGAGCGTCCGCAGCGGGACGAAAACGGCGAGATCGTGATGAAGCGGGGCAAGCCGGTGGCGGACACCGCCCTGCGGGACACCGAAAATGTGCCGCTGGTGCAGGATATTGACGCTTATTTTGCACGGGAGGTCCTGCCCTACGCTCCGGATGCGTGGATCGACAAGAGCAAGACCAAGGTGGGCTATGAAATTCCGATGACCCGCTATTTCTACGAGTATCAGCCGCCGGAGCCGGTGGACGACATTGTGGAGCGGATTCAAAAGCTGGAGCGTGAGATTGACGACAGCCTGAACACACTGTTTCACAAGGAGGGATAAAGATGGAAAATGAGAATATTGTAAAAGAAACCGCATTGTCTGTCGCAAAAGAAACAGCTAAAGATGTCTATGCGGACACAGTACAACCAACAGCAAAGAATGTGGGTGGATTTTTCGGGACATTGTCCGGCTTTTTCAATTATGTGGTCATGTACCCTCTGAAAAAACTCAACATTAGATATGAGCAAAAGGCAATTGCATTTGAAAAAGAAATGGAGAGAAAATATAACAGTATTCCAGAAGAAGATAGAGTTGAACCGCAATTACATATCGTTGGGCCTACAATGGAGTCACTTAAATACAACATAATGGACGATGACCTAGCAGAACTGTTCTCAAACTTACTTGTGAGCGATATGGATATGAGAACGCAAAATTTGTGTACACCTGCATTCGTAAAAGTTATTGAGCAGTTGTCACCGGCAGATGCTATGGTTTTCAAAGCAGTTTTCAATGAATGTGCTAAAGCAGAAACAATCCCTATTTGCAAAATGGATTTGTGCAAAAATGATGATGAGAAGCGCAAAATAAGAAAAGAATATCTGCCGCTGTATTTGGTGGGCATAGAAGTTGATAAGCTAAACCCGAATGATATATCGAAATCGCTTCAAAACTTAGAGAGGTTAGGCCTGCTGACCATTGACTTTCTAAAGTGGAGTGGTAACGATGAAGTTTATAATAAGCTGATCGATAATAGCTTTATTGAATCTCTAAAAGTATGGGCAAATCAAGCAACTGGGGATTATTTTGTGGCAAAAGTAGAGGATAAAGGACTGTTAGAACTCAATGATTTTGCAAGAGATTTTGCAAAGGTATGTCTAAGGTGATGTTATGCGTGAGATGAAAGACAGCGGGATTGAGTGGATTGGGGCTATACCGCAGGATTGGCAGCTTTCGAAAATTGGAAGCCTATATACGCAGCGAAATGAAAAGGTTTCCGACAAAGATTATCAGCCGTTATCGGTGACAATGCAAGGCATTCTGCCGCAGCTTGCTACCGCTGCAAAGACGGACGACGGAGACAACAGAAAACTGGTGCGGGTTGGAGACTTTGCAATCAATAGCCGCTCTGACCGTCGTGGTTCTTGTGGTATTTCTCCGTTAGATGGGTCTGTTTCCCTAATCAATATCATTTTGACACCTAGGACGGCTATGCATCCCGGCTATTACAACTGGCTTTTCCACACCACATTGTTTGCGGATGAGTTTTATAAGTGGGGACACGGAATTGTAGCCGATCTTTGGACGACCCGCTGGCAGGAAATGAAATCTATTACTGTTCCTGTCCCGGAATATGCCGAGCAGGAGCGCATTGCGGCGTTTTTGGATGCAGAGTGTGCCGAGATCGACGCTGTATTGGAAAAGACCCGTGCGTCCATTGAAGAATACAAAAAGCTGAAACAGGCGGTCATTACGCAGGCAGTCACTAAAGGCATCCGTGGCGACAGGCCGATGAAGGATAGCGGCATTGAATGGATAGGGGAAATTCCAGCTGGTGTTCCTATCAGTCGAGTAGGCTTACATTTTGATATCGTTCTTGGGAAAATGCTGTGTTCAGCCCCTGTAGATGATAATTATACATTGGAATCCTATTATTGTGCAGCAGATGTCCATTTTGAAGGCCTATCAAACGGAGAAAAAAAGAAAATGTGGTTTAGCCCTGATGAAAAAGAACAGTATTGCGTAAAAAATGGAGACCTGTTAGTAGTTGAGGGGGGCGCTGGTGCTGGTGGGTGCGCTATAGCTGTGAGCACCGATGTCCCGATATATATTCAAAACTCCATAATGATTGTCCGGTCAAAAGGAATATCAAATATATGATACTTGCGGTATCTACTTGAATGTCTAGTCAAAAAAGGGTATATCGATGTTGTATGCAATAAAGCAACTATCCCGCATTTTACAAAAGATAAGCTGGCAAATGTTCCTTTTATAGTTTTTTCACAAAGTGAACAAGAAGAAATTGCTGAATACCTCAACGAAAAGTGCGCAGGCATTGACGCCTTGATTGCTAAGAAACAGCAATACCTGACCGAAATTGAAAACTACAAGAAATCCCTGATTTATGAGTATGTGACGGGCAAGAAGGAGGTCAAAACAAGTGTGCTGGCTGACTGATGTGATAATCCCGATTATATGTGCACTCATTGGCGGCGGTCTAACAATGTGGGGCGTGCAACGGACATTGAAAGCCCAGAGAATCGAAAGTGACCATATCCGGATTCAAGAGGCAAAGCCCTATTTATTTATGGAACATCCTATGCAGGCACCTGCGTGGGACAGCATTCCGCGTGTGGCATTAGAATCGGCAGAGGGCGACAGCGGCGATTATGAGCTCCAGTGTTATGTTAAAAACAGCGACAACGGCATCGCTGTTGTCAAGAAAGTGACTACAGACAATCATACATACATCCCAATATGGGGCAATATTGTCGATAAAAACTGCGTCACAGGTTTGAGCATCTTCTTGTCAAGCAAAAATGAAACAATGCACGGCTGGAGATTGTTCGTTGAGGACATTTATGGGAATGAGTATTGCTATCTGATGATATTGGATAGAAATATGCTGAACATTGGTGCTTGCGTGGAACCTGAGAATTCACGAAAAGGTAAAGTGAGGAAATTCAAATGATCACCACCGAAAAGCGTTTTGAAGCGGATATAGAATCCTTCTTTCTCTCCCCGGCGGGCGGATATATCAAGGGCGCAGACACCTATGACGCAAAACAGGGGCTTTATGTGAATACCCTGATCGACTTTGTCCAGCGTACCCAGCCCAAGGAGTGGGCGCGATTTGAAAATGCCAATCAGGTGGACCCGGTGCGGAAGTTCTGCACGGCGTTCAACACGGCTTGCGAGACGGAGGGACTGCTCTCTGTCCTGCGCCACGGCTTCAAGCACCGTGGTCTGCGTTTTCGGGTGTGCTATTTTAAGCCGGAGTCTGCCCTGAATCAGGCGGCGGCTGCCCAGTGGGCGGCAAACACCATCGAGTGCTATCGTCAATGGTACTTCTCCGCCGATACAAAAAAGAGCGTGGATATGGTGCTGGTGCTCAACGGCATCCCGGTATTCGCTTTTGAATTAAAAAACCAGTACACCGGACAAACGGTGGATGACGCCAAGCGGCAGTGGATGTATGACCGCGACCCGAGGGAGCTTTGCTTCCAGTTCAACAAGCGCATTCTGGCCTACTTCTGCGTGGATCACACCGAGGTGTGGATGACCACAAAGCTCGCCGGAAAGAACACCTATTTCCTGCCCTTTAACCAGGGCTCCAACGGAGCCGGAAACGACGGCGGCAAGGGCAATCCGGCAAACCCAAACGGCTACCCGACGGCGTATCTGTGGGAGAATGTCTTTCAGAAGGACAGTATGATGGACATTGTCCAGAAGTTTATGAACCTGAAGGACGGCAAAACGCTGATTTTTCCGCGCTATCATCAGCTGGATGTGGTGCGCAAGCTGCTAGCCGATGTCCGGCAGAACGGAGCGGGGCATAATTACCTGATCCAGCACAGCGCCGGAAGCGGAAAGTCCAACTCCATTGCGTGGACGGCTTACCGGCTGGCCTCGCTGTTCAATGAGGAGAACAAGCCGGTGTTCTCCAGCGTGGTGGTCGTTACCGACCGCACCGTGCTGGATGCGCAGCTGCAAGAGACCATTTCCGGCTTTGACCACACCCTTGGCGCCATTGAGACCATCGGGGAAGATAAGACCTCCAAGGACCTGCGGGATGCTATCAACGGCGGCGTGCGCATTATCGTCACTACCTTGCAAAAGTTCCCGGTCATCTATCAGGAAGTGGATAAAGTAGCGGGACGGAATTTTGCGATTATCGTAGACGAGGCCCATTCCTCCCAGACCGGCAGCTCGGCTCTGAAACTGAAAGCCGCCCTTGCGGATACCGAGGACGCTCTGCGGGAATACGCCGAGATCGAGGGCAAGGCCGAAGAAGAGCTGGACCCGGACGACCGCCTGATGCGGGAAATGACCGTTCAGGGGCGGCATAAGAACCTGTCCTTCTTTGCCTTTACTGCAACGCCCAAGGACAAGACGCTGGAATTGTTCGGCACGGAATATGAGGACGGCAGCTTTCATCCGTTCCACATTTACAGTATGCGGCAGGCCATTGAGGAAGGTTTTATTCTGGATGTGCTCCAGAACTATATGACCTATGACACCTGCTTCAAAATCGTCAAAACCTCAGAAGACAATCCGGATGTGCCCGCCAGCCGTGCAGCTAAGGTGATCCGCAAATATCAGGAGCTGCATCCGTATAACATCTCGCAGAAGGCACAGATCATCGTGGAGACCTTCCGGGAAACCACCCGAAACAAGATCGGCGGCAGGGGTAAAATGATGGTCATTACCTCCTCCCGCCTTGCAGCAGTGCGCTACTACCACGAGGTCAAGCGCTACATAGAGGAGCAGAAGTACAACGATGTGCAGGTGCTGGTGGCCTTTTCGGGTGCTGTGCAGGACGGTGATGAGGAGTATACCGAGCCGAAACTGAATGTTCGTGCGGATGGGACGCACATCGCCGAAACGCAGACTAAGGCGGAATTCCACGACCATTTCAATGTGCTGATCGTTGCCGAGAAGTACCAGACCGGGTTTGACGAGCCGCTGCTGCACACGATGATCGTGGACAAAAAGCTGAAGGGCGTCAAAGCGGTGCAGACGCTGTCCAGATTGAATCGCACCTGCACCGGCAAGGTGGACACTTTCGTTCTCGATTTTGCCAACAAGAAAGAGGACATTCTGGAGGCGTTTCAGCCGTTCTATCAAGAAACCTCACTTTCACAGGAGGTCAACGCTGACCTGATCTATCAGACGCAGAAGGAGCTGCGGGGATTTGCGGTCTATAACGATGCAGACATTGAGGCATTCGCCAAGGAGTATTTCAGCACAGGCCGGCAGGATGCCCGGGCGATGGGGCGAATGACCAGCGTATTGAAGCCTGTGGCAGACCGTTATAATCAAAAAACGCCCAACGAGCGGTATCAGTTCCGCCGTCAGGTGCGCAATCTCATTAAGTGGTACGGCTATATTTCGCAGATCCTGCGGATGTTCGATAAGGAACTGCACAAGGAATATGTATTCTGTTGTTATCTGATCAATTTGCTGCCTGCGGAAACCACGGATATGGTGGACCTTGAGGGTAAGTTGAAGCTGGAATACTACAAGCTGCAAAAGACCTTCGCCGGAAGCATTGAGCTGGAACAGGTGAAGGGCGTGTACGAACCGTCCAAGCAAAAGGGTGCAATGGGTCTGGATACAAAGTCGCCGCTGGATGAGATCATCGCCAAGATCAACGAAAAGTACAAGGGTGAATTCACCGAGGGAGACAAAGTGCTGCTGACGGCTCTGCGCAGCCGTCTGATGGCCGACAAGAAGCTGACTAAGATGGCGCAGACCTCAGATCCGCAGATTTTTGTGGAAAGCATTTTCCCTAAGGCCTTCGGTGCAGCGGCTCAGGACAGCTATCTGGAATCGCAGGATACCTATACCTCGCTCTTTGAGGATCAGCACAAGTACAATGCCATAATGAGCGCATTGGCCGATGTAGTGTATCGGGAGATGAGGAAAAGCTGATTGCTGAGTTAATTTTTTGCAGTTAAAAAGCAAAGTGCCTTGTTAAAATTCAAAGTTGTTTGTAGAGGGGGATGCAGTTGTGAACATATGTAAAATTGATGTTTCAAATTTTCGAGGGATCAAAAATGCGTCTATTTTAGTAAGCAAAAATGCAGTGTTTGTCGGCGATAACAACTCGGGAAAATCCACTCTATTTGAGGCTATTGATTTGGTTATGGGACCAGATCGTCTTTCACGAAGTCCTGTAATAGATGAACACGATTTTTATGCGGGAGAATATTTGGCAAACGATACTCCGGTCCAGATTAAAATAGAAGTTACAGTTATCGGATTAAGTGTAGACCAGAAAATATATTTTGGAAATCACATTGAGTGGTGGGATAGATGTAAAGGAGCTCTTATAAGCGGGCCTCCTGCGAGCAGTACGGATGTAGAGTCAGTCGAACCGGCCCTCAGGCTAGCCTTTCAAGGAAACTATAATTTAGAAGAGGATGACTTTGAAGGGCAAACATACTTTGCTGAGACACTTCGCGAAGGAAGCACACCTGAATTATTTAGAAAAAAAGATAAACGAAATTGTGGATTTCTATACTTACGCACCCTTAGAACAGGAAGCCGCGCACTAAGCCTAGAGAGAGGGTCCTTGCTGGATATAATTCTCCAGATGAAAGAGGTCAAACCACAAATGTGGGAGGATGTTCTCAAGCAGCTTAAGGGCGTTTCAGTGGCAAACGAGTCTGAATTAGGCGTTTCAGACATATTGACATCGGTACAGGACTCGCTATCAAACATTGTTTCGTACGAGGCGGCAGACAAGCCGCAAATAAAAGTTTCAAATTTGACTCGAGAACATCTGCGCAAAGTGCTTACGGTTTTTATGGGGTCTGGAGCGTATCGCGAAGATGGTACTGAATACTTGACGCCATATACGCATCAGGGGACGGGAACTGTTAATACGCTTGTACTTTCGCTCTTGTCAATCATTGCTGATATAAAAGAAAATGTAATTTTTGCAATGGAAGAGCCAGAAATTGCTTTACCTCCCCATATTCAGAAAAGGGTAATTTCAACTGTGATAGAAAAATCTACACAGGCTCTTTTCACATCCCATTCGCCATATGTGATTGAGGAATTCCCACCCGATCAAATATTGGTAATTTCTAAAACAAATGGGGATCTTACAGCAGCTCCAGCTGGAATGCCGCCTACGGTTAAAATGAAGGCATACCGAGAAGAAATGAGAAGGCGTTTTTGCGAATCGTTGCTGGCCCGGCGTGTGCTTATTGTTGAAGGAAGAACCGAGTATGATGTTTATTCAACAGCGGCGAAAAAACTTCAACGCCTGCATCCGGAAAGAAATTGTTCTTTCGATTTGCTGGGTATAGCTCTTGTACAGGCAAATACGGATACACAGGTGGCACCATTGGGTGAATACTATAAGAAGATGGGTAAAACAGTATACGCAATTTTTGACAAGCAAGATGATGATGTACGAAAGAAGATAGAAGTTGCAGTTGACTATATGTACGAGGCAACAGAGCACGGAATAGAAGATGTTGTATTAAAAGGAGTGAACCAAGATACGCTGTTAAAATATGGGCTGAAACTTGTCAAAGATAATGAGTGGCCATCTCATTTGAGTACTGAAGCACCACGGACGGGTATGGAATTTGAGAAACTCTATAAAATTATGAAGGCTTTTTTCAAACACAAAAAAGGAGATGGGTCGCTTGCTGAATTAATTGAATATTGTTCTGAAAGTGAAATGCCCAAATTCATAACTGAGACCATATTTGCAATAGAAAAATCGGTTTATTCGCTTCAGGCTGTTTCGGTTATGACCGAAGGTGAAGTATGATAGAGTTCAAAAAAGATGATTTGCGAAATGAGATACTAGCGTCGGATGGTAATTTGCTCATTATGGGTGGACCGGGATCCGGAAAAACAACTATTGCGCTATTTAAGGCGAAAGAGTTGACAGCCGACTCAAATACTATTCGCAAATCGCAAAAGATACTTTTCTTGAGTTTTGCGCGTGCAACTATATCAAGAGTAGAAGAACAAGCAGGCGAACTTATACCTCAAGAATTAAAAAAACAGATTGAAATCAATACTTACCACGGTTTCATTTGGAATATAATTAAGCATCACGGATATTTGCTCAATTCACAGCCACTCCATCTGTTACCGCCTCACGAATCTGGATACCGTTTATCGGGGCTAAATGAGGTGGAACGGAAAAAGAAAATGCTCGAAATGTTCAACACGGAAGGAACGGTTCATTTTGATATATTCGCAAATATTTGCACACGGCTTCTGACCGAAAGTCACGCACTCAAGAAAATAATTTGTGCTATGTATCCTGTTATAATTCTTGACGAATTTCAAGATACCAGTGCCGATGAGTGGCAGTTGATTCAATTATTAGGAACCCAGTCGAAACTAATAGCATTGGCCGATCCGGAACAAAGGATTTACGACTTTAGAGGAGCTGATCCAAAGAGAATTGCACAATTTATTGAGTCTTTTAAACCGAAGATTTTCGATTTTGGGCAGCAGAACAATCGCAGCAATGGAAAAGACATTGCTGAATTTGGAAATGATTTATTGCAAGGCAAAAATACAGGGAAACAATATAAAGATGTTTCAGTGTGCCGATACTCATTCCGAAAATCGCCATATACGCATTTGGCGTTGAAATACAAAGTGCTAGAAGTTCAAAAAATCTTATATGAGATGAAGAAAACCGATTGGTCCTTGGCCATATTGGTTCCAACAAATGCACTTATGCTGGAAGTTTCAGACTCTTTCCAGCGGGAACAGCAGTTGCGGAACGGCCAAAAATGCCCAGTTATTGAACACGAAGTGGCTGTTGATACTGCTGGCCCATACTTAGCCGCTTTAACTATTGCTAGCATTTTGGAGACCGGGTCACGAAAATGCTGTACTGAATCAGCGGTTCTTACTCCATTGATCGAGCATATACTGGGCCGAAAAGGAGCGGATAAACCACCTTCAAAGGCAAAGGAATCTCTCGCATCAGCACTGAGTCGGTATTCCTTGACAAAGAAGATTCAAGGGAAAAATCGTGAAAAGTTGATTGCTGACACACAGGATATTGTATCCTTGACAAATTCAACGCAATTTTCTGGGAATATAATAAGTGATTGGAAAATTGTATTGGCTATCATTGAAAATGAACAGTCAGAGGTATATCAAAACCTTCTTAAAGATGCAAGGCATTTGAGACTTCTCCAACGCGGTTCACAGCTCTACGCAGCGTTGGATATACTTTGGCGCGAAAACGGTTCTTATATTGGCGCAACAGAAGCTGTTGCTAACGCCTTAACTCAAGAGCATTTTTCAATGAGTACGAGGAAATGGAGCGGCATAAATATTATGACTATACATAAATCGAAAGGAAAAGAGTTTGATGCAGTGATTATATACGAGGGAAGATATCAGAATAGAATTATTTCAAAGCCAGAACGCAGAGAACAAGCCATCTTAAACTTGCGAGTCGCAGTAACAAGAGCCAAAGAGCATACTTATATCTTGACGCCTAACGACGATCCTTGTTCTTTACTGTGACAACAGCTTTTGGCAAGAAATCTAGTGTGCCGGCCATTAGGTCGGCGCACTTTTCTATATGTGCCATCTATAAGACAACAGCGATTATAAGCCGTCCTCCCATCATCGGGAGGGCGGCTTTTTTGCGTCTTGATAGAAAAATTGAGAAATTTCTCGAAAACACCCTGCCAAATGGCACCCCTTATTCAGAGTAGGTAGATGGACCTTTTGAAAAGTTGAGGGAATTTCTCAAATTACTTTGCCAAAATCTCAAAAAATTTCCCAATTGATTAGTGGGGAGGTTCGCAGAAAAAATCTCAAAAGTTTTTTCGTTCAAATCGAAAAAAATTTCCCAGTTGATTAGTGAGGGGGTCTATAAATTGCCATTCTCGCT
>OKTR01000518.1_pt1 | contig 13120 bp, 11 predicted proteins | sample 1606431 | NCBI WGS metagenome assembly OKTR01 (sample SAMEA3879591, study PRJEB24766) | human gut metagenome | biome: human-associated habitat; feature: feces | place: USA | collected 1985/1987
ATAAAAACTTTGGAGAAGTATTTGCAGAACTATTTGGTGGAGGAAAAGCAGAAGTGAAATTAGAAGATGAAGAATATATTATTGTAAAACAGAATGATATTCTTGCAGTAGTAGAGTAAGATTAATTTACGGATAGAAGCTAAAGATCCGGTACGTTTTACATATCCGGTCATAGCTGCTTACATTTTGGAATTAAATATCAAATATATAAATAAATAGAAAGGTCGTATAAATCATGGCAAAGGAAATTAAATATGGCTCAGAAGCCAGAGCAGCACTTGGAGCTGGAGTAGATAAATTAGCAAATACAGTCAGAGTAACACTTGGACCAAAAGGAAGAAACGTAGTACTTGACAAATCATACGGTGCACCACTCATCACAAACGATGGTGTTACAATCGCAAAAGAGGTTGAGCTTGAGGATGCTTTCGAGAACATGGGAGCACAGCTTGTCAAGGAAGTTGCCACAAAGACAAATGATGTAGCAGGTGATGGTACTACAACAGCAACTGTTCTGGCACAGGCTATGGTAAACGAAGGAATGAAAAACCTGGCAGCAGGTGCGAACCCGATCGTTCTTCGTAAGGGAATGAAGAAAGCAACCGATAAAGCTGTTCAGATCCTTGCAGAGATGAGCCAGCCGGTAGCAGGCAAAGAGCAGATTGCAAAAGTTGCAGCTGTTTCTTCCGGAAGCGAAGAAGTAGGCCAGATGGTAGCTGACGCTATGGAAAAAGTTTCCAAAGACGGCGTTATCACCATCGACGAAAGCAAAACCATGAAGACGGAACTCAGCGTCGTCGAAGGCATGCAGTTCGATCGCGGTTACGCTTCCCCCTATATGATGACCAACCCCGACAAAATGGACGCCGTCCTTGAAGATCCGCTTATTCTTATCACCGATAAGAAAATCAGCGTGTTCCAGGATTTGCTGCCCGTTCTCGAACAGGTTGTAAAATCAGGCCGCGGCTTGTTCATCATCGCAGAAGAAGTCGAAGGCGAGGCTCTTACCGCCCTTGTCCTGAACAAACTCAAAGGCGCAATCAAGTGCGTTGCGGTCAAAGCCCCCGGTTACGGCGACAGACGCAAAGCAATGCTTGAAGATATCGCAATCCTGACAGGCGCAACCGTCATTTCGTCCGATCTCGGCTACGAAATCAAGGACGCAACCCTCGATATGCTGGGTAGCGCGAAAATGGTTCAGGTCGACAAAGACAACACCACCATCGTTGACGGCGCAGGCGATCCCGCTCTCATCAAACAACGCGTTGCGGCAATCCAGCACCAGATTGCGGAAAGCACCAGCGACTACGACAAAGAAAAACTTCAAGAACGCCTTGCAAAACTTTCGGGCGGCGTAGCAGTCGTCAGAGTCGGCGCGGCAACCGAAGTCGAAATGAAAGAAAGAAAACTCCGCATCGAAGACGCTCTTGCGGCAACCCGCGCGGCTGTCGAAGAAGGTATCGTCCCCGGCGGCGGCATTGCCCTTCTGTCCGTCAGCGACAAAGTTACCGCATACGCAAATACTTTCAGCGGCGACGAAAAAACGGGCGCGCTCATCATCGCGAAAGCCCTTACCGCTCCCATTAAACAAATCGCGGAAAACGCGGGCGTTGACGGCGGCGTTATCGTAGATAACGTGTTGCGCGCAAAGAAAGCAAACTTCGGTTACGACGCTCTTAAAAACGAGTTCTGCGATATGGTCGAAAAAGGTATTCTCGATCCGACCAAAGTCACGCGCTCGGCACTTCAAAACGCAGCAAGCGTATCGTCTACGTTGCTCACCACCGAGGTCATCGTTGCCGACAAGCCCGAACCGGCTCCGGCGATGCCGCAAGCTCCGATGGGCGGCGACATGTACTAAATCGCTTCGCTCTCAAAACGACAACCTTGTTGCCGTTTTGGAAAACGGGACAAACAACAGTCAAAGGCATCTTGAAAAAGATGCCTTTTTTGTGCCGTTTTTCCCATAAGGAAACCTGCGCTCCGCTAATCCTTATTCCCTTTTCACTTGTTTTGAAAAACGCGGTTTCCAAAACAAGAACAGCGGATAATGTATATTATTTCCGTGCAACGCACTCTGTGTCATTACAATGCGGTAACCCTTCCGGGAGATGCGTCGCGTGGAATGAACGTTGCTGTCATTAGGACACTCTTGCTGTGTTTAATGCAAATCCGAATAATATGCAATAGTATGAAGTTCAGATATGTTCCATTGATTTAATAAACTAAAAATTATCATGTTATCTATACTGCGGATGCAATGTTGCTGCGTATGCCAACAGATAATTTGTCTTTTGACAATAAAGCGACGTGAGAAAATATTGAATAAATATTAAAAAAGCAAGGCAACAAGTAATTATTATACTACTAAATAAACCGATGAAATTATTTTCTATATGTCCTATTGTTTTTTTATTATATTTGATTATACACAAAACAAAAGTGTCCTTTTGACAGTAACGGGGTTTGTATCAAATAATTCACAATTTATATATTAAAAAACCGATTGCGTTTGCAATCGGTTTTTTGGTTTCGTTTGGTTTTTCAATTTTGTTTTAAGCGGTTTGTTGTTCGGAGTCCGCGTCGATATGCGGTTGGCGTTTCGATTTGACGTGGCGCACCAAGAAGCACAGCCCGAACGCCCCTGCGACAATCGCGACGCAAGCAACGATTGCGACGATAAGTTTCCACGGGAATTCGTCGCCTCCTTTTACCCTTTCCCACATACTGACGACCGCGTCGTTTTGCGCGCCGAAGTCCTGCATTACGCCGAGAGTGCCTTCCGATTTATTAAAGTCGGGGTATCTTCTATGGTCGCCGAAGAACTCGGTAAGGTCGTACTTAACGCCGTCGATTTCCTTGATAATGCAGTCGCCGTCGGGATAATTTTCGGCAATTTCGTCGTCGGAAATTTCCCAAACGTACTCGTTTTCGAGAAGGCAGTTGACGGCTTCGATTGTGAATTCGTCTTCGCCCGCAATATATTTATCGGGATCGAAGGAGCAGGTATAGCCGATTTCCATCATATTACGCATCGCGACGTCGGGACGGCACATAAAGTTGATAAATTCCTTTGCCGCCGGGACGTTTTGCGCGGTTTTCGGGATTGCCCAGCCGTCGAACCAGACGTTGCCGAACTCTTTTTCTTCGCCGTCGATTTCAATTGTCGGGACGAAGTAGTCCAAAAGGTAATTCGTTTCTTCGTCGGTTGCAAGGTTTTTGAAGGTTTTGTCGGGGTTGTAACTTTCCTCGATTGCGTACATTGCGTCGCCCGACCAGGCAAGGTCGACGTATGCGATTTTGTTGATCATATCGTCCTTGCCAAAGTCGACTTCGTAGCCTTTGATATGCTTTCTTTGTTCCAGAAGCACGGTTTCACACATTTTCAAAAGCGTGTTGTCGACGGTGTTGATAAGTTGTTCGATTGAAAGCGCGGCGTACGGAGCCCCGTCGAGTTTTCCTTCTTCTTTGAGATAACAAACGGTTGCGGCATACACGTCGCGGACGCTGTCTTTCACAAGGATTTTCCCTTCAAGTTCCGGGTTGTTCGCCTTATTCCAAAGGATACCCCAGCCGGCTTCGAGGTCTTCTTTCCTGACCTTTTCGACGTTGTACATTATGCCGAGCGTACCCCACATATACGGCACGAAATATCCGTTCATTTCCGCGCCGAAAATCGACTCTACCCTGTCGCGGATTGCGGGATACACGTTACTTATGAATTCGTAGTCGCCGTCCGACATATCGAGCGGTTGCAAAAGGTTTTTCTCTTTCAGTTTCTGAATGGAGTATTCGCTGGGGCAAACGAGGTCGATCTGGCTGTCGCCCTTGGTGACTTCGGTCATCATTGTTTCGTTTGTGTCAAAAGTGCTGTAAACGACCTCAATTTCCTTGCCGGTTTTTTGCTTGTAATACTCTTCAAAAAGCGTGATATTGGCGGGATCGATATAGTCCGCCCAGTTATATACGACAAGTTTTTCTTTTTTCCTGTCAAGGTTCACGACGACGATGCCTGCAATCGTACCGCCGACGATAACCGCGACAATAACCGACACAATAAGGATTTTAATTGCTTTCTTGTTCATGCTTTAACCTCCTTTTTCTTGTCGGCTTTGGCTTTTTTGACCTTAACGACGTTGACGACGAGAATGGTCGTAAGCACCACGATAAAGATAATGCTGAATATCGCAAACCAGAACGGCGAAAGCCCTTGTACCCTTGCGTCGGCGTAGATGTACGTCGAAAGAGTGTTGATGCCCGTTGCCGCGCCTTTGTTGATTTGCGTGATGATGAAGTCGTCCATCGACAACGTGAACGCCATCATAAATCCCGACATAATGCTGGGCGCAAGTATGGGCAGAATGACTTTTACCATCGCTTTGAACGGGTTTGCGCCAAGGTCGAGAGCGGCTTCGTAAACGTTGTTGTCCATCGTTTGAAGTTTCGGCAGAACCGAAAGAATGACGTACGGCGTGCAGAAACTGATGTGTCCGATGATAAGGCGGAAATATCCCGCTGGGAACGAGAACGTTACGAAGAATATCATAAGCGACACCGCCATAACGATTTCGCTGTTGATGATGGGCAGTTGGTTGACGTTTTCCACAACCTTTCTCGCACGCGGTTTCAAACAATAAATGCCGATTGCCGAAAACGTGCCGATAAGCGTCGATACAACGCTCGATACGACGGCGATAATCAGCGTGTTTTTAAGCGCGGCAAGCAATTCGGGCGTTTTGTCGGACGCGAATATCGACTTGTACGACTCGAAACTGAACCCGTTGTCAAAAGAGAAAATCGACGTGTTGAAAAACGAAAACACGATAATCAACACTATCGGCGCGTACAGCAGCGCGAGAAGTAAATAAAGATATGCTTTTGCAAAAAATTTCTTTACCATAAGTTTCTTCCTCCCGTCGCAGACGTTTTTGAAAACCTGTTCATTAAAAAGTTGGAAACAAGCACAAGAATTATCATTACAAGGCTCATGACACTGCCGACTCCATACAAGCCCTGATCAAACTTCATCTGAATGCTGTCGCCGAACAAGAATACCGTGCTGTCCGACAAAAGCTGGCTTATCGCGAACGTCGAAATCGTGGGAATGAACACCATCGTGATTCCGCTTAAAATCCCCGGCACCGACAACGGCAATATCGTTTTTGCGAAAACCTGGAACTTGTCTGCCCCGAGATCTTCCGCCGCCTCGATATAGTTTTTATCAATGCTCGAAAGCACCGTGTGCAAAGGAAGTATCATAAACGGCAGATAGTTGTAAACCATGCCGAACACGACCGTCCCCATTCCGAGAGGAATGTTCATCGACACGAAAATCGCTTTCGTCGCAAGCGTCCTTATAAGGAAGTTTACCCACATGGGCAGGATAAACAGCAATACGAAAATCTTGCTTGCGCTGTATTTCGCAAGGAAGTACGCCGCGGGATATCCCAGAACTATGCAGATAATCGTCGTCAGAAGTCCGACGAGAATGGAGTTTCCAAGCACCACCAGACTTGACTTTTCGGTGAAGAAAATCGCAAAGTTTTTGAAACTGAATTTCCCGTCGTAAATAAACGCGTTGGCAAGAATCAGCACAAGCGGCGTAACGACGAAAACCAGCAAAAACAGCATATACGGATAAGCAAAGGCTTTTCGCGTAAATCTGAAATTTTTAATTTTCTCTTTCATTAAATTGCCTCCACCTTAATGTCTTCGGGTTTAATATTGATGCCTACGCGGTCGCCTTTGAGCCATTCGTCCTGAGTGTCGACAAAGAAGTCATAGTCGAAATCGGTACGTAAAATGACCTGATAGTAACTTCCCTTGTAAATGCTCGACACGACGTCCGCGCTGACCGTTCCGTCGGCTTCGTCGTCGGTAACATCGACTTTATCAAACGGAATCGACACTTTAACTTTCGTTCCTGCGGGCAAGTCGCTTTTCGTTTCAAAGTCGGCTTCGCAAATTTTCACAATGCCGTTGTCGCCCATTTCGGTTTCGTACTCGTTGATAATGCGCGCTTTGTGCATGATGTGTATTTCTTCTTTCGGAATGAAAATACCGATTTCTTCGCCGACGGCGCACTCGGTATTTTCAACGATCTGCAATTCGTTTCCGTCGCTTTCGCAAAGGATTTCGTAATGGTCGCCCTTGAACACGCAGGACGTTACTTTTGCGGTGAGTTGTCCCTTTTCGACGTTTTTGCCCTTCGTGATGTAAATGTCTTCGGGGCGCACGATGATATCAACGGGTTCGTTGGGTTTGAAGCCTTTGTCGACGCACTCGAACTCGGTGTCGAAGAAGCTGCATTTATAGTCGTCGATCATAATGCCCGACATGATGTTGCTTTCGCCGATAAAGTCGGCGACGAATGCGTTTGCGGGCTCGTCGTAAATCTTTTTGGGGGTGCCGATTTGCTGCACTTCGCCGTCGCGCATAACGATGATTTTGTCGCTCATGGTGAGCGCTTCTTCCTGATCGTGCGTGACGTAAACGAACGTGATTCCAAGGCGTTTATGCATATCCATCAGTTCGATCTGCATATCCTTTCTCATTTTAAGGTCAAGCGCGCCCAGCGGCTCGTCAAGAAGCAGCAACTTCGGCTCGTTGACGATTGCCCTTGCGATTGCGACGCGCTGTTGCTGTCCGCCCGAAAGGCTGTTCACGTCGCGGTGACCGTAGTCTTCAAGGTCAACCATTTTAAGCGCGTGATTGACTTTTTCGGCGATTTCGGCTTTCGTATATTTTCTCATATTGTCGAAAGTCCTGCCCTTTCTGTCGGTGTACGTCGTGCCGTCGGGAATGGTTTTGAGTTTCAGACCGAACGCGATGTTGTTGAACACGTTAAGGTGCGGGAACAACGCGTATTTCTGGAAAACCGTGTTCACGGCGCGCTTATGCGGCGGCAGATTGGAAATATCTTCGCCGTCGAAAAGGATTTGTCCGCTGGTCGGTTTTTCAAAGCCGGCAATCATACGAAGCGTCGTCGTCTTGCCACAGCCCGAAGGTCCTAAAATTGTCACGAATTCGCCGCGTTTTATCGCGATGCTTTCGTTTTTGACGACAACTTTGCCGTCGTATTCCTTGGATACGTTTTTGATTTCGATAATGTTTGCAGATGACATATACTCTCCTTAAAACGTGGGCGGGCTTGACACCCAGATGATTTTAGCCGTTGTATTTTTTGTATTTTTAATATAATGTACTTTGTTGCTTACAAAATAAAAACTGTTGCGTTTTTTGCACTTATAGACGTTGTTGCCGATGACGATTTCGATTTCGCCGTCAAGGACGTATCCGAATTCTTCGCCCTCGTGCGGCATGTCTTTCTGAAGCGTCGTATTCGGCTCGATTTCGATATAAACAGGCTCCATCTCGTTCTTCTGACTGTTGGGCACAAGCCATACGATTTTTTGCCCGTCGACTTCCTTTTCAAAAAAGTCGTCGCTCGTGAAAACGACTTGTTCGGGTTCGTCTTCGCTGAAAAAGGTTTTCAGATCGCTTCCGAGTGCCACCATAAGGTCGTTCAGGGTGGAAATTGTCGGCATGGTCAGGTCGTTTTCGAGTTGGCTTATGTAGCCTTTCGTGAGTTCGCACCTGTCGGCAAGTTCCTCCTGCGTCAATCCGCAACGAAGCCGCAGATTTTTCAGTTTGGTTCCGATTTCCATATAACCTCCTGTTTCCGCGCCGTTTGTTTAGTATTTCTAAACCTAAAAATTAGAGAGTTTTGTAATTTTAAGAAAAAAGTTTACAATTACTAAACCATACGACTGAATATGATTATATGAAAATAGCGTATATTTGTCAACGAAATATACGCATTTTGTCGCAATTTGTAATAAGATATTTTTGACGATCGTATCCCGCACAAAAAACCGCAAAAAAAGAATATATCAAAGATATATTCTTCCGCCTCAAATTTCGTATAAAAAAACGCACGGTTTTCACCGTGCGTAATTTCGTTTTTTCTTATTCGACGACCTGCGATACGACTGCAAAGCGTTTCACCGATTCCGCGCTGCTTTCGGCTTGTTTCTTATTGTCGTAAGTTTCGCCGACGTAAATGCTGTTGCGGTTTTTGATAATGAACTTATATCTATTGTTTTTGTCCTTATCCACACGTACGGTCGTTGCTGCGTCCTGCATATTTTTCTTGAAGGTTTCGATGCCTTCCAGGCACGATTTCTTCGACGCATATTCGCGGCTTTCATAAAGAAGCTGACCGTTGTTTGCATAAAGATAGAATTGATAAAGATCGCCGTAAACGCAATCTACGCGATATTTTCCGACAACGCTTTTTACTGCGGTTTCTGCGGGGGCGACTTCCTTAACTGCCGGTTTCTTTGCGGGCTCTTTCGTCGCAACTTTTTTTGCAGGTTCTTTCGCCGCGGCTGTCTTGGGTGCGGACTCTTTTGTTGCTGCTTTTTTTACTTCTTTTGCCATATTGATATAACCCCTTTAATTATTTTAAAAATTTATTCGCTGATTTCGGAAACCTGTGCAAAGCGTTTCACGGATTCCGCGCTGCGTTCCGCTGCTTTTGCGGTCGAGTACGTTTCGCCGATGTAAATGCTGTTGCCCTTCTTGAAGATGTACTTGTAGCCGCCGTTCTTATCGACGTCGATGCGGTACTCGCAATCTGCGACGTTCTTCTTAAAGGTCGCGATGCCGCCCTTGCAGGAGTTCAAACTTGCGTATTCACGGCTTTCGTACAGAAGTTGCCCGTTGTTTGCGTAAAGGTGGAACTGATACGCATAGCCGGTATCTTCGATCGTATATTTGCCGACGACCTTGGGTTTATCGGCTTCGTCGTTTTCCTCGACGGGTTCTTCAACCTTTGCCGCCGCCTTTTTCTTTGCGGGGGCTTTCTTTGCGGGTGCGGCTTCTTCCGTTACTTCCGCCTTCTTCTTCGTCGCTTTTTTCTTTGCGGGAGCGGGCTCTTCCGCGGCGACTTCGGGTTCTTCCGTCTTTTCTTCTTTCTGCGCTTTTTTGGGTTTCAGATTTATTTTTGCCTTGCCCCAGCTGTCGTCAACAAAGTTGTCGTTGTTTTCAGGCTCGATATAGTGCTTTTCCTCGACGGGCGCGGGTTCTTCCGGCTGAACGTATGCGGGAACGGGCGCGGGCGCGACGGGTTTTTCTTCTTCCACGGGAGCATAAACTTTTTCTTCCGCGATAAACTTCGACATATCGATTTGTGCCTGCGGAGCGGGTTTTTTGTCTTCAAACGGAGGCAGCTCGTCATCGAAAGCGTCGGCGTCGAACTTCTTTTCGTCCTCGATATAAGGCGCGGGTGCAGGTGCCGCTGCCGCAACGGGCGCGGGTGCGGGTGCGGGGGCCGCGGGTACGACGGGCGTTTCTTTCACAGCGGGTTTTTCTTCGGCTGCGACTTTGCCACTCTTTCTTGCTTTCTTTGCGTCTTTGACGCTTTGTCTTGCCGCCTTCTTTGCCGCTTTCTTCGCCTTGTTCTTCTTTGCGCAAACCGCGATAATAACGATTAAGCCGATGAGTACGAGCGCTGCGCCCGCAACAAGCAATATGAACTTAATCGGGGGATTTTCTGCCAATAATTCGACGAAAAAGTCTTTAACCGTGATGGTAAAGAAATCGACGATTTTCTGCCATACTTCATTGGATGAAACTGCTGCTAACATTTTTCAAACTCCTCTTTAATAATATAACCCTTAAAGTAAATTAGAAAATACTTATACTGTGTATATTATAACACAATAAATCTACGTTATCAAGGTTTTGAAAATATCAATTTGACGAAATTCGTGTTTTTTTGCTAATTTTTTTATTGCGATATGCCTTAAAAAATATGTCGAACAATGCGTTTTTTGCTTGCAAAAAAAACGCCGAAATGTTACTATGTTAAAAGTAAATATTGTGAGGTGTTTTATGAACAACGTAACTATTTTCAATCACCCTCTTATCACACACAAAATTGCAATTATGCGTGATGAACGTACCGGCAGTAAAGAGTTTCGCGAACTTGTGGAAGAAGTCGCAATGCTTATGGCATTTGAGGCTCTCCGCGATATCAATACGCAAGAAATTGAGGTTAAAACCCCGATTGCGGTCACTAAAACCCGCGTTATTGCAAATGACATCGCAATCGTTCCTATTCTCCGCGCAGGTCTCGGCATGGTAAACGGTATCCTTGCTCTTGTCCCCACCGCAAAAGTCGGACACGTCGGTCTTTATCGCGACCATGAAACGCTTGAACCTAAGGAGTACTATTGCAAACTTCCCGACGATATCGCAAACCGCGAAGTCATCATTCTCGATCCGATGCTCGCAACCGGCGGCAGCGCAATCGCGGCAATCGACTTCATTAAGGCAAAAGGCTGCAAGAACATTAAGTTTATGAGCATCATCGGCGCGCCCGAAGGAATTGAAAAGGTCCACGCAAAACATCCCGACGTACACATCTTCGTCGGATGCAAAGACTCTCACCTTAACGAAAACGGCTACATCGTCCCCGGTCTCGGCGACGCCGGCGACAGAATTTTCGGTACGAAATAATCCGCAATAATTGAACGAATAATTGCATTGCCCTGACATTAGTCAGGGCTTTTTGATGGCGCAAATGCCCCCGCAACGTGCCGAAGGCACATATCGCGCCGCAAGGCGCATCGTTGCGCATTCAACATCGCTTGCCGAAGGCATACATCGCTTGCCGAAGGCAATACGGTTCCCTTCCGGGAGATTGCCACGCTACGCTCGCAATGACATAAGTGCGTTGCACGGAACAACATAAAGCATAAAAAAAGTCCTCATAAAACTATGAGGCCTTTTTGATATTTCGTTGATTATTACTTGTCGGACGATTCGTCCTTTGATTCGCTGTCTGCCACGACTTCGTCTTTTCTGACGCCGGGGAGTTTGTCGTCCGTGTCATACGTTACGCCTTCGCCCACGACAGCGATGCTTTCGCCGTCTTTGACTTCGCCCTGTTTTTCTTTCTTGGTTTTGATGGAAAGAATGACGTTGGTAAGGATACCTACGATAAGAGCGGTTGCGATGTTGGTGATGGTGATGATTGCTTTGCCCTTCGTTGCAAGACCGAATTTAAGAGCGAGTCCGCCGATACCCGTAATAAGGATTGCCGATACGACGAAGAGGTTTTTGCTTTCGCCGAGGTCAACGTTTTGCAGCATTTTAAGACCGCTGACTGCGATAAATCCGTAGAGCGCCAGGCATACGCCGCCAAGTACGCAGACGGGGATTGTTTCGATAAGTGCGATGAACGGGCTGAAAAACGCGATTATAATCGCGATAACAGCCGCGCCGATTATGGTGTAAATCGAGGCGTTTTTGGTGATTGCCACACAGCCGATGCTTTCGCCGTAAGTGGTGTTGGGGCAGCATCCGAGGATAGTGCCGACGGTCGTTCCAAAGCCGTCACCGATGAGCGTGCGATGGAGACCGGGTTCTTTAAGAAGGTCTTTTTCGATGATGGTGCTCATGTTTTTGTGGTCCGCGATATGTTCCGCGAAAACGACCAGCGATACGGGAATGAACAGAAGCGCGATTGCGCCGACGCCCGTGCCGGTAAGTCTTGCGGTGCCGTTTACGGATTCCTTAATTGCTTCGATAATCGCAAGGTGCGGATAATCGAGGAATGCGGTGACGCCCGTGAATTTGCCGTCTTTTACGAAGTTTTCGACAAGCGGAGTCCAGTTGACGATTTTGAGATATTCGACGTCGCATGCGTATCCGAAGATGGAGAAGAACGATGCGAGAAGGTAACCTGCGCCGATACCGATGATGAAAGGCATAAGTTGCATTTTTTTGCTGCCCTTGCAGGATACAAAAACCGTTACGAAGAAGGCAAACAATCCGCAAAAGATTGCGACAAGGTTGTAAGATTGTCCGCTGCCGCTTGCAGTGGTAAGGTTGCCGATTGCGCTGCCCGAAAGACCTAAGCCGATAAGAGCAACCGTGGGCCCGATGATGACCGCGGGCATAAGTTTGTTGATCCATTCAGTGCCTTTCTTCCAGACGATAAAGGCAAGTATGCAGTATACAGCGCCTGCGAATACGCCGCCGAGAATAATTCCCCACCAGCCGTATTGAGTTGCACCGATCAACGCCGAGATAAACGCGAACGAGCTTCCGATGAACATCGGGCTCTTTTTCTTGGTAACCCATACGTAGAACAGGGTTGCGATACCTGCGCCGAAAAGTGCGGCAGCGGGGCTCATGTTGACGCCGTTTCCCGAGGAAAGAATAGGCACGAGAATCGTCGCGCATACGACCGCCAAGAATTGTTGAAGCGAGTACACAAGCGTTTGTTTGAAGGACAACTTGTCTTCAACGTTGTAAATCATCTTCATAAGTAACAATCTCCTTTAAAATTTATTTATATTTTGATATATCAGAGTGAAAACAGGTCGACGGCGATTTTCTCGTCATAGGGCGGTATCATTACCCTTACGACCTCCTGCTTGGACGTTGGCAGGTTTTTGCCGACGTAGTCCGCGCGTATCGGAAGTTCGCGATGGCCGCGGTCGATAAGCACGGCAAGTTGTATCGTGCGCGGACGTCCCAGCGTGAACACGGCGTCGATTGCGGCGCGCGCCGTCCTTCCGGTAAACAAAACGTCGTCAACAAGGACGACGTCTCGTCCCCTTACTTCAAAGGGAACGTTGATTTTTTCGATAACGGGAGTTTCGCTTTTTTCCGCAAGGTCGTCACGATAAAGACTTATATCGAGTTCACCCACGTCAAGCGACACGCCTTCGTATTTTTTCACGTTTTCGGCAATTATTCCGGCAAGGGGGATACCACGGCTTTTAATGCCGATAATCACGACGTTTTCCAGGGAGTCGTTTCTTTCGATAATCTCGTGCGATACCCTTTTAAGCGCGCGGGCGACAGCCGTATCATCCATAATGTTTGCCTTAATTTCCATAAAACCTCAAAAAAAATCTTGCGTCAAGACACGCAAGATATGATACACCTGTTTATTGTATGATAACCTTGTATGCCTCTCTGGACATAATTAAAGATTTCTGTTAGGGTTATAATAACACAAGCGGCATTTTTTGTAAACCGTTTTTAAGAAGGAAAAGAAAATTTTTTTATTATTATTTTTTTGAAAATATCGCGCTTCTTC
>OKTR01000519.1_pt1 | contig 13084 bp, 13 predicted proteins | sample 1606431 | NCBI WGS metagenome assembly OKTR01 (sample SAMEA3879591, study PRJEB24766) | human gut metagenome | biome: human-associated habitat; feature: feces | place: USA | collected 1985/1987
GCGCTGGGGATGGACACCATGCCGGTGATTATCCGTGACCTGACAGACGAGGAGGCTGTTATCACCATGGTGGACAGCAACCTGCAAAGGGAGCATATCCTGCCGTCGGAGAAGGCCTTTGCATACAAGATGAAAATGGAGGCATTAAAAAATCAAGGGAAACGCACGGACTTAACTTTATCGCAAGTTGCGACAAAGTTGGATGCTGCAGCGGAAATCGGAAAAAGCGCAGATGAAAGCCGAGATCAAGTGTTCCGCTACATCCGCCTCACCCACCTGATCCCCGACATCCTGAAGCTGGTGGACGAGGGCAAGATCGCCCTGACTCCGGCGGTGGAGCTGTCCTATTTGCAGCCGTCCGAGCAGGAGATGCTCTTCTCCGTGATGGACAGCGATGAGGTAACGCCGTCCTTGTCTCAGGCCCGGCGGCTGCGGCGCATGAGCGAGGCGCGGACTCTCACGGATGACGCGGTGCTGCAGCTTCTGTCCGAGGTTAAGGGCAATCAGGTGGAATATGTGAAGGTGCCGGTAGACAAGCTCCGCAGCTTTTTCCGCCCGGACACCTCCGTGAAGCAGATGACCGAGACACTTGTCAAGGCCATGGACTTTTATAACAAACACTTGGCGCGGCAGCGCAAAGACCGGGACGCCCGGTGAAAGGAGATTAAATTATGAAAGCTAATTTTGATTTTAACCGTTTGAGCGAAAGCAGAAAACAGGAGCTTGACCGTATGGTCGCAGATTTTTCCGAGGCGGGTTGCCTCTTTGTTGAGGATCTTTTCCTTGAATTTCTCATCGATGCTGATAACGGTATTGACCGCAGCGATGATAAGCTTGTGGCAACCTTTGATGATGAGTGCGGACACGAGCTTGTGTTTATTCTCTCTCAGGAAGAGGTTCACTATGTAATCCATGCTATTTCGAAAAAACTGGATAATATGGTATGCGAAGGCGGCACTCTCTTCGGTGAGGATGAAAACGAAGAGGGTATCGTCAGCCTCTCGCCGGTGAACACAGAAGAAGAGCTTGATATGCTTCTCGCACATGTGCTTGGTGACGATGGAGGTGGTGCCGATGACTAAAATCGAAATTCAGACCCTGTATGAGGTGATGTTCACGGACTACCCCGACATTGTAAATGTGGCGCAGGTGCAGGCGATGCTGGGCATCAGCCGTCATCTGGCCTATGCACTGATCGGCGACGGCGACATCCCCGGTATGAAAATCGGCAATGCATACCGCGTACCGAAAATCAATGTGATCCGCTACGCACTCTCGGCGGGAAATCCGCAGCCGGCGGCGTAGCCGGGATTTGAACCTGTATGGCACATTGGACGGGCATTCCCGCCGGGCGTATAATAAAAACGGTCCGAAAGGGTGCCCGTTCATGTGCTATCCGCAAAGGAGGTAGAGTTTATGATAGCAGGACACCTGCAAATAAAAAACGACAATTACTACATGGTGCTGAATTACACGGATGCCAACGGCAAGCGCAGGCAGCCGTGGATTCCCACAGGACTTCCCGCAAAGGGAAACAAGCGCCGCGCTGAGAAGCTGCTGCTGGACACCCGCAAGAGCTTTGTCCCGCCGGTTGTGAGCAAGGAGAACGAGGACATCTCCTCTGATATGCTGTTTGCCGACTACATGGAGCTGTGGCTGGAGATTATCCGCAGCTCGGAGGAAAAGACCACCTTTTCCTCTTACACGCAGATGGTAAAGGGGAAGATCGCACCGTATTTCCGAAACACTGGGCTGACGCTGGACGGAATCCAAGCCAAGCACATTCAGAGCTTTTATCTGCATGAGCTGAAAACCGTGTCGCCCGGTACGGTAATCCACTATCACGCCAATATCCACAAGGCGCTGAAATACGCCGTCAAAATGGACCTGATTCCCTTCAACCCCGCCGACAAGGTGGAGCGCCCCAAGAAGCAGCGGTACATTGCGGACTATTACCGGCAGGAGGAGTTGGAGAGGCTGCTGGAAGCATCCAAGGATCATCCGTACTCTCTGCTGATTCAGATGACCGCCTTTTACGGCCTGCGCCGCAGCGAGGCGCTGGGGCTAAAATGGGACGCCATCGACTTTGAGCGGGACACCATCACCATTAAGCACATTGTAACCAACGCAAAGATAGACGGCAAATGTGAAATCGTTTGCGCCGACCGTGCCAAGACGAAATCCAGCCTGCGCTCCCTGCCGCTGGTCAGCAATATCCGGGAAAAGCTGCTGGCGCTGAGGGAGCAGCAAAAGGAGAATCGGCGCGTATGCGGAAATTGCTACAACAAAAAGTATGACGGCTATGTTTTTGTGGATGCCATGGGCAATATCTTCAACCCCAGAAGCGTTACCGCCAATTTCGGCAAGCTGCTGGAGCAGAACGGCCTGCGGCACATTCGCTTTCACGACCTCAGACATAGCTGCGCCTCACTGCTTTTGGCGAACGATGTGCCTCTGAAGCAAATCCAGGAGTGGCTGGGTCACAGCGATATCGGCACGACGGCGAATATTTACAGCCATTTGGATTACAAGTCCAAGATCACCTCGGCAAATGTAATGGACAATCTCCTGACTCTGCCGGACACAAGGCAGACCGGCTGGCACACCTGAGTTCTTGCCGAAAATCATGTACGCCGATGTGACCTTGAGAGAAAAGAAAAGCCCAGTCATATGGGCAAAAGCCTTGATATGACTGGGTTTTTGGCGGAGAGGATGGGATTCGAACCCATGTGCGATTGCTCGCAAACTGATTTCGAGTGTCATCGCTTCCCGATACCTTGCGGTATTTTATGAGAAGATAAGAGAACCTGAAAGTCCCCGCCATAGACGAATTGACCGGACATTTTGATTGCTTTTGCGAAAAATTCCGAAAAAAGCTGATGTCGCGGTGCTTTTCGGCATCGACCGACTTCTAACGAAAATCTAACGGCTTTTTTAGAAATTCCATTAGAAGTCCGCGAAAAAAGCCTTTTTGAATTGCGATTCGGCAGTCCGCCGACTGTACCTGCGCAGAGTGATACAAAAGCAAAAATCATCTGTATCTCTGTGCATACAGTCCGAAGTTAGGACTGTTTTTTTGCGAATTACAGCTGCTCCGAAAGCAGAAAATCCGCCAGATGAACAATCCGGATACCGTTCTCAATTCCCGTGTCCATTTCGTTCAGCGTCACCACATATTTCGGATAATGATCCTTGATCTCCATCAGATTCCCGACCTCGCGGTCGGAATTTTCCGGCAGCTGCACGCAGACCTGCACATACACCCGCTCGTCGCGGCGGTTAGCAACAAAGTCGATCTCTTTCGTGTTGTTCTTCCCGATGAACACCTCATATCCACGCCGTTTCAGCTCCAGATAAACAATGTTCTCCAACACCCCGTCCAGCATTTTTCTGTTGTATCCGAGCAGAGCGTATTTGAGGGACACATCCGAAAGGTAATATTTTTCCTGCGTTTTCAGAATGCTTTTCCCCTGCAGATCATACCGTTCGCACGGATAGATGATAAACGCCTGCTCCAGCCAGCGCAGATAGTTATAAATGCTCTCCACCGAAATCGTGCGATGCTCGCTTTTCAGAAAGGTCGAGATGGAGTTTGCGGAAAAGGTCTTGCCCATGTTTTCCACAACAAATTTCACCACGCGGTCGAACAAGTCCTGCCGGTTGATGCGATGGCGTTTGACAATATCGCGCGACACCACCGTATGATAAATGCCGTCCACAATCTGATAGGCAGACTGCGCCTCGTAGTTACCGAGAGCAACAATCGGAAACCCGCCGAAGCGGATATATTCGTCCAATAACTCATTGCGGGACAGTTTGCTGTCTGTCTTAAAATCAAGATATTCGCGGAATGACAAGGTATAGACCGGAATCAGAATATACCGCCCGGTCAGATAGGTGGAGATCTCGCTTGACATCAGCTTGGAGTTGGAACCGGTCACATAAATATCGGCGCGACCGCCCTCCAATAGACTGTTGACCGCCTTCTCCCAGCCGGTAACCTCCTGAATCTCGTCAAGCAACAGGTAATAACGCCCCTCGCCGGTCATTGCAAAAGTCAGCTCGTCGTACATCTGCTTTGCCGTGATATTTTCGGGGACATCCATTTCGGTGTATTTTTTCAAAATGATGCGGTCGTCACCGACACCGCGCTGTTTAAGCTCTTCTCGGATCATCTCAAAAATCGTGGATTTCCCGCTGCGGCGCACTCCCGCAAGGATTTTCACAAGCGGCTGATCGATAAAAGGTCTTACCGCTTCCACATAATCGGGTCTGAATATCATAAAATCGCCCCCTTTCTTTTATAGTATACCATAAAAAATGAAAATAATCAAGCAGTTTTTCGGTTATGACCTTAAAAACATCTGAAAACCACATACTTTGTGGGGTGCGATTGTGTTATGAACATAATACGAATCACCGAAACCATGTGGCAAGCAATCCGAAAAATCGGTTTTGGGATGGTAACCGTGCTTCAGGAGAGGTGCGGTTGATTTCTGTTTGTCTAACCAAACCCCATACATAAAAACGCTATGTCTGCAAGAGCAATCTCGACAAAGAAAGCCGCGACCGCATCTACGATGTGATAGATACACTTCTGCGGCATGAGAAAAAGCACAAATAACAAAATTGCCCGAGAGCGAAAAACTCTCGGGCAATTTTATAATCATGTCACACCTCACAAACGTGAGCAACGGTTTTATGATTTTCCGAGCGTCCAGCTCCGGCTCTCGGTCTGAAGCCGGACCATATGAGCGAAGATGCCGCCGGCTTGCAGCAGCTCTGCGGGAGAGCCCTGCTCGGCTACCGCGCCGTCACTCAGCACGACGATCCTGTCCGCGCCCGAAACGGTACGCATCCGGTGGGCGATGATGAGGACGGTTTTGTTTTTGATAAGGCGGGAGAGTGCCTCCTGAATGGCTGTTTCGTTCTCGACATCCAGGCTGGCAGTGGCTTCGTCCAACAGAATGATGGGCGCGTCCTTCAGAAACGCACGGGCGATGGAAATGCGCTGACGTTCGCCGCCGGAAAGCTCGCAGCCGTTCTCGCCGATGTTTGTGTTCCAGCCGTCGGGGAGCTTTTCTGCGAACCTGTCCACATTGGCGAGCTTTGCCGCCGCGATTACCTCTTCGTCCGTTGCGTCCTTGCGGCCGATACGGATATTCTCCAAAATCGTATTGTCAAACAGCGTGACATCCTGGAACACGATGGAATAGAGGCTCATCAGCTTTTCCGGATCGATTCCGGAGATATCCATGCCGCCAACGGTGATCCTGCCCCGGTCAATGTCCCAGAACCGCGCCGCCAGGCGGGAAACGGTAGTTTTACCTCCGCCGGAGGGTCCGACCAGCGCCGTGACCTCTCCCTGCTTTGCCGTAAAGGACACATCCCGAAGCACCGTTTCGCCGCTCTGATAAGAAAAACCCACATGGTCGAACACAATGTCACAGTTCCGATTGGTAAGCTGTTCGCTTCCGGTCTGCACGTGGCAGTCCAGAATCTCATTCATGCGCTCGATATTGCTGTTGGTGCCGATGATGGCGGCAAGATTCTGCAGAGTACCCTCCAGCGGGTCATACAGGCGGGATACCACCAAAAGAAACATAAAGAAGGTCAGGACATCCAGCTCACCCTTTACCAGCAGAGCCGCGCCCGCAAGGGCGGTGGTGGCAATACCCAGCCGCAGGACAAGTCCCGCGGAAACCACAAAGACAGCCGTTCCCAGCTCGCTCCGGACGAGGCGACTCTCTACGGCACGGATTTTCTTTTCCAGCCCCGAAAGGTATCTCTCCTCGGCATTATTGGCGCGCAGATCGGGCATCGCTTCCATACACTCTTGAATGCCGTCCTCGCAGGCGACCTTTGCCGCCGTTGCTTTGCGGGAGAGCTTTTTCTGCACGTCTGAGGCAAGCAATACGATGGCAAATGCCACCGGCAGCGGCCAGACGGCGGCAAGCGCCATGCGCCAGTTAAAAAACAGCATCGACACGGCGATGACCGTGGTGGAGAGGATCGCACCGTACAGCGGTGCGACAAAATGGGATTGGCTTTGCTCCAACACGGCGCAGTCGTTCATGATGGAAGTGGTCAGGTCGGCAAGGTCTTTCTTTCCGAAAAAGGACAGCGGGATTTTTCTCAGCTTCTCGGCAAGCCCCACCCGGCGCACACCCGATTCCACATAGGTGACAAGAAAGGTGCTGTCGTATTCCAGCCGTGTGCAGACAACAATGAACAGTGCCGCCGCGACACAGCCGATCACATAAAACGGAATTCTCCCTGTCGTCAGCGTGCCGTTCATCATATCGCTCACCAGCCGGTACAAAAGCCCCACCGACAGCATGAAGGAGATGTTTTGCAGGGCACAGCACAAAATTCCTTTGATGTTGTCAATCGCTCCCTTGCGGGAAAGCGCATAGCGTCTCTGTAAATATTTGATCATCGCTCAGACCTCCTTTTCCACTTTCCACCGGACGGACTGCTGATAGTCCTGCCACATCGTCCCGAACAGACTGTCTTTTTTCCCGGACAGCTCCGCAAAGCTGCCGCTTTCCGAAAGATGTCCCTCATTCAGCACAAAAATGCGGTCGGCATTCACAATCGTGGACAGCCGATGTGCGATCATAATGACGGTGCGCCCCTTTGCAAGCTCGTTGAAGGCAGCCTGCACCTTCGTTTCGTTGTCGGGATCGGCAAAGGCGGTCGCTTCATCAAGAATCAGCACCGGCGCGTTTTTGAGCATGGCGCGGGCAATGGCAAGCCGCTGTGCTTCGCCGCCGGAGAGATAGACGCCCTGCGAGCCGATGACCGTATGCACACCGTCCGGAAATTTTTCGATGATGTCCGTACACTGCGCCGCACGGAGTGCTGCCAGCACCTCCTCATCCGCGGCATCCGGCTTACCCATGCGCACATTGTCCAGAATGGTGCCTTTGACAAGATGGCTGTTCTGAAACACGAAGGAAACCGTGTTCATCAGCTCGTTTTTTTCAATGTCCTTCACATTGACCCCGCCGACGGTAATACTGCCGCTCTGCGGATCAAAGAAGCGGGCAATGAGCGCCGCCAGCGTGGATTTTCCGCCGCCGGAGGGTCCGACAAACGCCACCGTCTGTCCCGCGCTGATGGAGAGAGAAATATTCTCCACTGCATTTTTTATGCCGTCATAGCTGAAGGTTACATTTTCCAATTCGACCGAGCTGTCCTTCGGATGCTTTGGTACGCTCGGCTGAGAAAGCGAGGGGCTTTGCAGAACACGGTCAATGCGGGTGACGGCGTCCTGCACAATCATGCCGTTTTCGCTCATGAACATCAGTTTGGTGAGCGTCAGCGAGATGACCGGCGTGACGATGATGTAAAAGAGCAGGTTCAGCAGCACGCCGCCGTCCGCACCGCCGCGGGAAAACAGAAAGCCGCCTGCGATCAGAAACACAAACACGCTGTTGATCGCCAGCGTATAGAAGGTCATCGGCCAGCGCATCTGCTTTGTGTATGCGATGACCCAACGCTCGTAGTTGTCGATGGCGCCTTTGAACTTTTTGAAGGAAAACACCGTCTGACCGAAGGTCTTGACGACGGGAATCCCCCGCACATACTCCACCGCCTCCCCCGACATATCCGCAAGCGCATTCTGATACTGTGTCATCTTCTCCTGCATCCCCTTGCCGGTCATGCTTGTCATCACGGCAAAGGCAAGCGCCACCGGCACAAGGCTCAGAAGCCCCAGCCGCCAGTCGAATGCCAGAAGAAGCGTCAGAAGTCCCGCAATGGTCGCCACAGCCCTGGCTTTGTCGGGAAGTTGATGGGCAAGATAGGTTTCCGTTGCGCCGGTCGTTTCCGAAATCGTGCGGCGCAGCTTGCCGCTGCCGAACTGCCCGATTTCCCCAAGCGGAAGCGTAGCAATATGCTTCGTCATGGCAAGGCGCAGATTGGTGGCGATGCGGAACGCCGCAAGGTGCGAGCACATCAGCCCCGCGATGTAAGTAAGCACGGCGGCAAAGGCAAACGCCACCGCCATCCAGCCGTAGTGCGTCACATGGACGGCATTTTCATAGTTCGGCGCGACCTCGATTACCTCCCGCAGGATGCGCCAGATGTACCAGAACGGCACCAGCGCCAGCAGTGCGCCGGCGGCGGCAAGCACCCACGAAAGATAGCTTAGGATTCGGTATGTCCCCGCGTAATCCAGCAGGCGGGACAGATTGGATTGCTTTTTCAAAACGGTTCCTCCTTGATTGCGTTTTTAGTTAACCGAAGCTAACCAATCGGCCTTTGAAAAGCCGCCCAAGCGGCGATTCAAAGCGCATGATTTACTTTTTCAGAAATGAGAACAGCCCTTTCCTTTCATACGGAGTAGCACGGATTTCTCCCGCCGTGTAGCCGGTGGCGTCAATGGCTGCGTGCAGGGCGGCTTCGTTAAGCGGCTCATGCGAGAGGATAACGGTTTCTCCCTTCGTATGGGAGGAAGACACCTTTTCCACTGAAAATGCGCGGCGAATCGTATCGTTGATGTGCACCTCGCACATGGAGCATGCCATGCCGGAAATTCTGACTGTTGTCCGAATCATCAGAAATCATCCTTTCCTATTTTTTCTTGTATCCGCAGTCGCAGTACGGCCCGCCGGAGGCAAGGGTATACTGCCGCACAAAATTTGTCACACCGCCCGCTTCGCTCATGGTGTAGTCCAGATGGCACAAAGCGGGGGTCAGGTCATACAGCCCCAGCTCCTTCATCAGCACACAGATGCCGCATTTGGTGAAGCGTCCCTCGTAGCCGCTGCCATCCGGGTATTCGTAAAATTCCATGTTCCACGAATAGGGGTTACGGTCGGCGGCTTTCAAGGTGGCGGTCGCCTTCATGCCGGAAATATCTTTGGGGGTAAACTTGTTTTTTCCGCTCTTGCGGCAAAACCATTTCATCGGCTTTGTCATCATGGATTTTGCGTAATACTCCGTCAGCCTGTCCACCTCCGGACGTTGCGGCATGGAGAGGATGAACGCGCCGAGCATTGCGCAGTTGACGATGTTCATCTTGAAGCGGTCCGCTTTTTCAAACTCCGGCAGCCTGCGGATGATCTGCCGGTATTGCGGCTTTGCCTTTTTCGTGATGGCTCTTGCGGTGGCTGCATCATAGCCCAGCACAGCGGTCAGCTGCTTTTGAAAGGAACCGGCAAACAGCACCCACATTCCAAAGGGCATTCCAGCGTATTTCATTGCAGATACCTCCCGGCTTCCGCTTCCAGTGCCTGCCATACCGGGTAGACTGCGCCATGTTCATCGAAAAATTTCTTGAGATCCCGATTCAGCGCACTCATTTCGTCGATGGCGTTCATGGCATGGTCGGAGGCGCAGAGTTTCCCCAGCGAGGTGGCACACATCAGCTTGAAAAAGCGCAGGCAGGTCTTGCGGTATTTCTCCCCTTCAAAGTCTGCATCCTCCTTGGGCAGAATGGTGTGCCCGGCATCTCGGATGGCGCGGTATCCCTCGATGTTGGCATCCAGCACACGGTTCAGGTACGCGGTATCTCCCCTGAGCTTTTTCAGGTCGCCGTCTGTCTTATAGCAGGCGAAGGCCGCAGGCATCACAAACGCGGCATGGCAGAGCAGATAGTCCTCCATGTTCGGCTCGTAAACGACCTTATATTTTGTGCCGTGGAAGATGCGCCCGATCAGCTGTTTATTGGAGATTGCACCCGGCAGCTGTCCGATGGTGATCTTTTTCAGGTCGATGGAGACCACCCGGTCAGCCTCCCGATGCCCGGCAGAAAGCGCAAAGGCAAACAGGACGTTCTTTTCCGGCAGTGCCGCCGCCAGCGCCCTCGCCTGCACATTGTTCCCCACAAAAACGATGTTCTTCGTCCGGTTCGCCCGCAGCGTGTCCAGAACGGAATCCAGCTGTGTATAGCGCAGGACCACAAAGATCACATCGTACATTGCATCCGGTGCAAGTTCAGTCACCACCGGAATGCGGCTGACCGAGGTGCGGAGCGAAAATTTGTCCTTGATCCGCAGGCCGTTCTGCTTGATCTCCGCAGCCCAGTTTCCCCGCGCAAGCAGAGTGACATCCTTTCCGGCGCGCAGCAGATTTCTTGCCAGATTGCACCCCAGAACGCCTGCACCATATACCAGAATCTTCATTTCTTGCCTCCAAATCTGATCTTCACGATCTGCATTTTCATCCCGTTGTCTCCAACCTTTGCGAGGAATCGGAAAAAGCCGCTGACAGAAGGGTCTTTCAAATCGTTGTACCCCATCATATAGCCCCTGCTGGATACTTGCAAACGGTTGTCCCATGGGGAAAGCTCGCTTTTCGCATCCGAAACCGCGAAATATGCCCCCACATCCTTGATTTTCGCCGTCCTGAGCCACGTTTTGGCGATCATCTTCACCGCCGTACGGTTGGCAGCATCAAAGACCAGCACTCCGCCGGGAAAAGCATCTGCCATCCCCTGCACCAGCGCCTTGACCTGCTGGGTCAGGAAGTAATAGAATACCCCGGAGGCAAAAAACACCGCCCCGCCGGAGGCATCGATCTTGTCAAACCATGCGGGGTCTTTCAGGTCGCAGGGGATGTTTTGCTCCCGCTCCCCGGCGGGCAGCAGCTGCTGCCGCAAGGCAATCACATCCGGGAAGTCCAGATTGTAGATCTTGCATCTGCCGTTGTCGCAGGCTCTGCCGGTGTTATCCAGCCCGCAGCCCAGATTGACCACCGCCGCATTGGGGTGAGATTTCAGATAATCCCGCACCTCAAAAGCAAGGTCATTCTGCCGCATGGCCACCTCCAATGAACCGAAACGCTGCATCAGGCCGCGGAAGTTTTTCTCCGCCTCGGAAAAGTCGTAATCAATTTTATTGATTAAGCTGACAGCCGTTTCATCCCGATAGAGATTCGGGTACAGCTCCGAACATACCTTTCGGGCATACAGCGGAATGATCAGCGTTTCCTGTACGGTGTTTTTCTCGATTTTGTATTTCATGGGTATCACTCACTTTCTGATAAATGGCAGTTCCGGCATACAGTCACGCTCGGCGATGTGTGCCAGCATTTCGGCGAACCCCTTTGGATTGCAAATCTGATATTGCATGTGATTGTATCCCTCAAACACGGGATAATGGCCGCAGGGGTAGGCTTCCATCACTGCCTGACGGTATTTGAAATGATCTTCTATACTGCCAAACTCGAAATAGGTATGTTTTTGCAATTCTTTTGAAAGCGGCGGAAAGGGTTTATCCTCAAGACTGTCCGAAATCTGCCGCCGCAAATTTGTATAGGTCAGATTTTTCCCTGCGTCTATAAAATACGACTTTATGGAATCGTCGTCACACCACAGTATCTTTTTCAGCGTACCGCCCTTCGACCAATATAGGCTCTTGATGGCAAAATACAGAAACGGTGTCATAATGCGGCGCGTACCTTTTCCGATTTGCGCAAACTGCCCGCCGTCAAAGAAAGCGTGCTCCACGGGCAGCTTCGTCTGCGTCAGAAACGCCATGGCAAGGTCTGCACCGATGGAAGAAGCGACCACCATCGCCAGCCGCTCCACGCCCTGTCGATGCAGAAAGTCCTCCACCTGCCGTATTTCGTCCAGCTTGCTGACATATTTCTGCCCCTCGCAGTAAACGGTGGAGGTGGGCAAGATGCAGAAATATCGATCCTGCAAATACCTCGCAATCGGTTCGCTGCTCGCTCCTGTCACACCCATTGCATGAAAGAACAGCACGGCAGGATTCCTCCTGTTGCCATATATTTGAAACAGCATTTCTATCACCTCATATTTTCATAAAAAGCATCATAATCGCCGCCAGTGCTGCCGAAATGACCGCCATACCAATTGTGCCGAACAGCCACTTTTTGCCCTTATCCTTGGCTGTAATGTAGGGTTTCAGGTCTTCCGTTCCCGGAATTGTCCACGCCTTTGTGTGACCGACCCAAAAATTATCAACAAGGAAACGGTCCATCAGGTTCATCACCGATAAAATAACGAGCATTTGCCAAAAGCCCACAAGAAAACCCCGTGCACCGTTCACCGCATAGACGCACACCAGCACATAGGCAATATAGCCGGGAACGCATACCGCTTTGTTTTTTCGTGTGTTGTGAGCCCCAGCGTTACGCACCTGTTCTGAACCTCCGGGCTGTAAAGATGCACCATGCCCACCGCACCCTTGCGGATACCGATGGCGCAAACCAAAATGAGCAGAACGCCAAGTCCTATACCTTCCAAAATCACCTGTAAAATCATCATTTACTTCCTTATCCCAGTGCCACATCCAGCACCATCATCACGCTGAAGCCTACCGCAAAGAACACCGTTCCAAGATTCGAGTGCCGCCCCTGCGACATTTCCGGAATCAATTCCTCTACCACCACATAGAGCATGGCACCCGCTGCAAAGCTTAGCAGATACGGCAGCGCCGGGATCACAAACTGCGCCGCGAGAAGCGTCAGCACCGCGCCGATAGGCTCGACAACGCCGGAAAGCACGCCGCCGAGAAACGCTCGGCCCTTGCGTACTCCCTCCGCCCGGAGCGGCATAGAGATAATCGCACCCTCGGGAAAATTCTGAATGGCAATGCCGAGGGACAGCGCCAGTGCGCTTGCCGCCGTAATTTGCGTATTGCCCGACAAAAAGCCTGCGTAAATAACGCCCACCGCCATGCCCTCGGGGATATTGTGCAGCGTGATGGCGGACAGGAGCAGAAAATCGCTGTGCGTGACCCGCTCGCCGCCCCGCTGCCGCGTGAATTCGTCAAGCAGCGCCAGCAGCAGCGCGCCCGCGGCAAAAACCCGTTTCATCTTCATGTTCGTTTCCTCCTTCGACCGGCGCAGGATACGTCTATACTACCTGTCGTACGGCATAACTTTCTTTTGTTAGTCATCATTGACTGCAAACATGGTAGCACGCTTTTTTCCCTGTGTCAATTCGTGTCTTACAGTTCACTCGAATTTTCCTGCAAGCAGATTTTCATGCAAGCATGAAATCTGCTTGTAGAGATTTACGAGTGAACTGTGTCCTTCATTTTATACAAAGATTTGAGAAAATTGCCTTGTCTCGGATGGGGAAAATGTTATAATTTATCTATCAGAC
>OKTR01000521.1_pt1 | contig 13065 bp, 14 predicted proteins | sample 1606431 | NCBI WGS metagenome assembly OKTR01 (sample SAMEA3879591, study PRJEB24766) | human gut metagenome | biome: human-associated habitat; feature: feces | place: USA | collected 1985/1987
GCCTCTTTTTGCTTGATATTTTCAGGCAGAAAGAGGCTGTTTTGCTGATATAGAATCGCCCTGCCGCATTAGGCCGGTTGATACAATAAAACATAAGAATAAAGACTGCATCGATGCGGATTTATTATACGTTTTTCATCCTATGACCTCGCTGAGTACTTTTACGAAGAATATTACGAGGACGCATATCATTATCGGCTTTACGGCCTTGCTGCCGCCTTTTTTGAAAAAGCTTGAGCCGGAGGTGAAATTCTTTAATTTTTCAAGAGCCGGAATACTATTTGAGCAGCTTGATGAGGAGAGTAAGCAGGAAGAAATCATGAATATCAAGAATGGCTTTAACTATGCAAAGAAGGTTATATCAACAGGTGCTGACATGGTTGTTGTGCTTGATGAGATGCTGGGGCTTTTGGATTTGCATCTGATTTCAAAGGAGGAGCTGTCGGATATGCTTGCTTCAAGGCCTGATGATGTGACCGTGATTATGACAGGCAGAGTACTTGACGATGGAATCAGGGAAATGGCAGATGAGATTTATAATATCGCGTCGGAAAAATAATAAGAAATATTGTCATGTGAGTTGACAATGCACAGGCGTGGTGATATTATTAGAGCAAGTGTGAGGCAGTTATATCATCTGCTGTATACGAATAATTTGATTAACAGATAGAGGTCGCGCGACTTATGAGTAGCTTTCCGGATGCCGCAGGGGCAGTTGATGGGAGATGAAAGGAATAGCGCCGAAGGGATTTATCATCTGCGGATATATCTCTGGGCATATGGCGAACAGCCTTATGACTGTCATCAGATTTGATGGGGAGCTATCGTGATTCATGAAGAATTGGGACCGGCTCTAAGGAGCCGGTTTTTTAGCGCTTAGAGGCAGACGGCGGCATACTTATACGTTAAGAGAATCAAATACCGAATAAAGAAAAGCAAGAAGGAGATAAAACCATGGCAATTTTCAAAGGAGCAGGAGTAGCAATTGTTACACCTATGTACGATAACGAGGAGGTTAATTACGACAAGCTCGAGGAGCTTATCAATATGCAGATTGATAATGGCACAGATGCTATTATCATTGCCGGCACCACAGGCGAGAGCCCATGTCTGTCAATGGAGGAGCATGCAAAGGTTATAAAGGCTGCCGTAGAGTTTACAAAGCATCGTGTACCTGTAGTAGCAGGCACAGGCTCTAACTGCACAAAGACAGCTATGCAGCTTTCAAAGGAGGCTGAGGAGTTTGGTGCAGACGGACTGCTCGTTGTCACACCATACTACAACAAGGCTACTCAGGCAGGTCTTGTGAGCCACTATTCGCAGATTGCAGACAGCACAAAGTGTCCTATTATCGTATACAACGTACCGGGACGTACAGGCTGCAACGTGCTTCCGGAGACTATGGCAGAGCTCTTTAAGACAAAGGAAAATATCGTGGGACTCAAGGAAGCTACAGGAAATCTGGCTCAGGCTTCAAAGACAATGTACCTGACAGACGGAAAGCTTGATATGTACTCAGGCGAGGATGGTCTCGTAGTGCCTCTTATGTCTATCGGAGCAATCGGTGTAATCTCAGTATGGAGCAATGTAGCCCCTGCAAAGGTACACAATATGTGTGACAGCTTCTTCAAGGGCGATTTACAGACAGCCTTAGAGCTCCAGAGAGAGGCTCTTCCACTTGTGGACGCACTCTTCTCAGAGGTAAATCCAATTCCTGTAAAGAAGGCTATGAACCTGATGGGTATGAATGTCGGACCTCTTAGAAGCCCTATGTGTGAGATGGGTGAGGATAATGCAAGGAAGCTTGCTGAGGTCATGAAGGCTTATGGCTTAAAGCTTGCATAGTACAACGAGAAAGGATACGATAAAATGACAAAGGTAATTATGAATGGCTGCAACGGCAAAATGGGACAGACTATCACAGAAATCTGTAAGGCTGATGCTGATATCAAGATTGTAGCCGGTATTGATTTATATGATGGAATAGACAATGACTATCCTGTTTTTTCAAGCATAGACAAATGTGATGTGGACGCTGATGTGGTCATAGATTTTTCCAATGCCAAGGCTGTTGACGGAGTACTGGACTATTGCGTGGACAAGCAGGTTCCGGTTGTTTTATGCACTACTGGTCTTAGTGATGAGCAGCTTGCAAAGGTTGAGGAGTGCTACAAGAAGGTGGCAGTGCTCAAGTCTGCAAACATGTCACTTGGCATAAACACTCTTATGGCTCTTCTCAAAAAGGCTGCACAGGTTTTCGCACCGGCAGGTTTTGACATGGAGATAGTTGAGAAGCATCACAATTTAAAGCTTGATGCACCTTCAGGTACTGCGCTTGCGCTTGCTGATTCCATCAACGAGGCTATGGATAACGAGTATCACTATGTTTACGACCGCAGCCAGCGCAGAGAGAAGCGTGATCCTAAGGAAATTGGTATTTCTGCTGTCAGAGGAGGAAGCATCGTCGGTGAGCACGAGGTACTTTTCTGTGGACAGGATGAGGTGATTGAGTTTAAGCATACGGCTTACTCTAAGGCTGTTTTTGCGAAGGGGGCTGTTGAGGCTGCCAAATTCCTTAAGGGAAAGGGTGCAGGTCACTACGATATGGCGGATGTTATTGCAGCTAAGTAGATGGAGTGAATTGCTTCATTGTGGCGATAGGTCGGGCGTAAGCTCTCTCAATGTACGAATATGAGTACACTTGCGGATTTTGCTTGATTTATTGGGGAGTGCGTATTATATTAAACATAATGACTATTCAGAACCACTGAGAACAAAAAAAGCTGATGCGTCATGCTTGCATGTAAGCAGCAGATTTTCTTGTTTTGGATAGTTACATTGTTATTGGATTTAATTTTAAAACACAACAGGGGAGCTGGTGTTTAGCCGGCTGAGAGTAGACTGGTAGTGTCTTGACCCATAACCTGATTTGGATAATGCCAACGTAGGATAATATCGCACGATTTTTAGGCGGATATACTCATTGGTGGTATATCCGCTTTTTGAATGTGTGGGTGATTATGAATAGTTGTAAAGAGATACAGATGAATAATTTTATAGAAAAGCTTAAGTCACGCAGTCCTTTGATTCACAACATCACAAATATGGTTACTATCAATGATGTGGCCAATATTGAGCTGGCATGTGGGGCCAGGCCTATTATGGCTATGGCACCGCAGGAGATGGATGAGGTCACGGGTATCTGCGATGGGCTGAACCTGAATATAGGCACTCCTTCTGAGGAGCGCTTTGAGGCGATGCGCATTGCTGCGAGGATGGCAGCGAAAAAGAACATTCCTATTGTGCTTGATCTGGTTGGTGTGGGCGTGAGCCGCTTCAGAATGGATTTTGTGATGAGCCTGCTTGACGAGGTGCATGTGGATGTTATTAAGGGCAATTTGTCTGAGGTCAAGGCTGTTATGGAGCATGGCAGGTGCGATGGCGGCGTGGAAGTGACCGATACGGCAGATGAGTCTGATGCAAAGGCGCTTGCGTGCAGGGCGGCCCTGCGATATGGCTGTATCTGTGTGATTACAGGTGAGACCGATTATGTGGCAGAATTATGTGATGAAGCTGATTGCTATGACAATAATGAAAGCAGTCTGATGGGTACTGATGCGATGAGTACTGATGCGACGGGGACTGGTGTGATGGATAATTGTGTAGTGAATGCTGTTGCGTTGGATGCTGACGGATACACGCATAATTACAGGGTAGGAAGTATTACAGGCGGTCATTCTATGATGAAGCGGGTGACAGGCACCGGATGTATGCTTTCAGGGCTCATTTGTGCGTTTGTTGCGGCTGATTGCGATGATAAGTACGGTGCAGTCACGGCAGCACTTAGCTGCATGAAGAGTGCAGGCGGGCTTGCTGCCTCTGATATGGCAGAGCACGGCAGAGAGACAAACAGCTGTTATTTCATTAAGCCCGGAAATGCTGCATACCGGGACAGGCTGATTGATGCAGTATATCATATATGCGATGGTGATTATGAATAGATGTGAATATCGCTTTATGACAGACAATTGGTATGCAGGTCATGGGTCTTATATTTGGAAAACAACAGGATAAGAGGTGAAAGGTATATATGAACAAAACTGATTTAAAGCTCTACGCTATAACAGACAGGCAGTGGCTGCACAAAGCGAGGCTTTCTGAACATGTGAAGCTTGCAATAGAGGGCGGTGCCACTATGATTCAGATCCGTGACAAGGATATTCTGAGTACGGCTTCTGATGCAGGGCTTAAGGATGAGTATAATGAGGCTCTTGAAATAAAGAGAATCTGTCATGAGCACAAGGTGCCGCTCATCATCAATGATAACGTGCAGTTTGCAATTGATATAGATGCCGATGGAGTACATCTGGGACAGGATGACATGAATCCGGCGGAGGCAAGGAAGCTTCTTGGAACTGACAAGATAATAGGAGTCACGGCAAAGACCGTGGAGCAGGCAAAGAGGGCAGAAGCTGATGGAGCGGACTATCTGGGAAGCGGAGCCGTGTTTGGCTCTACCACAAAGCTCAATGCAAAGCCTATGACAAAGGAACTTCTGCGTGAAATCACGGCGGCTGTCGATATACCGGTTGTTGCAATCGGAGGCATAAATGCAGACAATGCAGTCACGCTAGAGGGCACTGGGATTGCAGGAATCGCAGTGGTAGGAGCGATATTTGCAAGTGCAGATATAAAGGGCGCAGCCAGGGAACTCGCAGAAATATGCGATAAAATGCTGTAATCACAGTATGACATACTGCTATAACTACAGTAATTAAACAATATTTTGAAGATACTGAACAGTTACGAGAAATCACAACATTCAGTAGAAAGGAGCGTAAATATGCATACAGCACTTACAATTGCGGGAAGCGATTCAAGCGGTGGCGCAGGTGTGCAGGCTGATTTAAAGACCATGCTTGCAAACGGTGTGTTTGGCGAGAGCGTTATCACGGCACTCACGGCACAAAACACCATGGGAGTTGACGCGGTGATGAATGTGCCGGCGGATTTTATCGAGGCACAGATGAAGGCTGTTTTTACGGATATTTTTCCGGATGCGGTGAAAATCGGTATGACATCATCGGTAGATACAATTGAGGCGATTGCCGCAGGACTTGTAAAATATAATGCAAAAAACATAGTTCTGGACCCGGTGATGGTCGCTACAAGCGGAAGCAGGCTGCTTGAAGAAAATGCCGCAAACATTCTGATGGATAAGCTTTTTCCACTGGCTGACATCATCACGCCAAATATCCCTGAGCTTGAGGTGATATCAGGCAGACAGATTGAAAGCACAGATGACATCATAGAGGCATCAAAGGCTATTTATGATAAATACGGCTGTCCGGTTTTAAGCAAGGGAGGTCATTTCACAGACACAGCATGTGTGTGTGACTATTTGTGGGATGGAAAGCAAATCATCACATTTGAGACCAAAAGAGTGGATAATCCAAACTCACACGGCACAGGTTGCACGCTTTCATCAGCGATAGCCAGCGGCCTGGCAAAGGGACAGCCGCTCGAGCAGGCTGTGGATAACGGCAAGCGATATGTCACGGCATGTTTAAAAGCCATGCTTGATCTGGGACACGGCAGTGGACCTATGAATCATGGAGCATTAATCACACAATGAAATAAAGAACAGGAGAGTACAATGAGTAATTACACAACACAGATGGATGCCGCAAGAAAGGGCATCGTAACACCTGAAATTGAAAAGGTAGCAAAGAAAGAGAAGATGGATGTAGACAAGCTGATGGAACTTGTTGCAAGCGGAAAGGTAGCTATTCCTGCTAACAAGCATCACAAGTCACTTGATGCAGAGGGCGTTGGAAGCATGCTTCGCACAAAAATCAATGTAAACCTCGGTGTGTCAAGAGACTGCAAGGACTATGATGTGGAGATGCAGAAGGTCATGAGCGCTGTAAAGCTTGGAGCAGAGGCTATCATGGATCTTTCAAGCCATGGCAACACACAGCCATTCAGACAGAAGCTTACAAGCGAATGTCCTGCAATGATAGGAACAGTGCCTGTTTATGACAGTGTTATCCACTATCAGCGTGATCTTGCAACACTTACAGCACAGGATTTTGTCGATGTAGTCAGACTCCATGCAGAGGATGGAGTGGACTTTGTCACACTTCACTGTGGAATCACAAGAAAAACAATAGACCAGATTAAAAAGCACAAGCGTAAGATGAATATCGTAAGCCGTGGAGGCAGCCTTGTATTTGCATGGATGTGCATGACAGGAGAGGAAAATCCTTTTTACGAGCACTATGATGAGATACTTGAAATCTGTGAGGAGCATGATGTGACAATCTCGCTTGGAGATGCCTGCAGACCGGGCTGCTTAGCAGATGCAACAGATGTATGCCAGATAGAGGAGCTTGTAAGACTTGGAGAGCTCACAAAGCGTGCATGGGACCACAACGTACAGGTCATGGTAGAGGGACCGGGACATGTGCCGCTTGATCAGGTAGCAGCAAACATGAAGGTACAGCAGTCAATCTGTATGGGAGCACCATTTTATGTACTTGGACCTCTCGTAACAGATATTGCACCGGGCTATGACCACATCACAGCAGCAATCGGTGGAGCAGTGGCAGCGATGAACGGAGCAGCTTTCCTGTGCTACGTGACACCTGCGGAGCATCTTGCTCTTCCAAATGTGGAGGATACAAAGCAGGGCATCATCGCCTCAAAGATTGCAGCTCATGCAGCCGACATCGCAAAGGGAATACCGGGAGCCAGAGATATAGATGATAAGATGGCAGATGCCAGACGTGTGCTCGACTGGGATGCACAGTTTGCGTGTGCACTTGATCCTGAGACAGCTAAGGCTATCAGGGATGACCGTCTTCCGGAGGATGACCACAGCGAGGCATGCAGTATGTGCGGTAAGTTCTGTGCAGTGCGAAGCATGAACAAGGCACTTGCAGGAGAGTATATTGATATACTATAACTATTCAGTACAGAAAATGCGGTACCGCATATTTCGTAAGAAAACGTATATTATGTAGGAGCAACAGTGAAGGTACTGAACAGTTACGATATACTTTAAGGTGAGGCAGTAAGTAATGGAAAGTAAAAAGAACATTAAAAAATCAACTATTTCAATCAGAAAGCTTGCCATGGCAGGAGTGCTTGTGGCAGTTGCCGTAGCAGGAAGCTTAATAAGCTTTCCTGTTGCCGGCAGCAAATGTGCACCCATACAGCACATGGTAAATATATGCGCAGCAGTATTTTTAGGACCAGTATGGGGTGTCGGTGTGGCATTTTGTGCGAGTGTCATCAGAAACCTGACAGGGCTTGGAAGCCTCATGGCATTCCCGGGAAGCATGGTAGGTGCACTGTGCTGTGGACTGATGTACAGATTCAGCAAAAAAATCATACCGACATGTGTCGCAGAGGCGCTTGGTACAGGCATACTCGGAGGTCTTGCAGCGTATCCTCTTGCAAAATATGTGATGCTCATTCAGCCGGAAGGCATGTTTATATACATAGTGCCATTCCTTATCTCTACAGTGGCCGGAAGCATAGTTGCAGCAATTGTCATGCTGATTCTTAAGAAAAATGGCGCACTGGCAGCATTTAAGGGGAATCTGTAGAGATAGTTTAAGACTAATACAGAAACGTTATATTATAAAAGCCTTAATTGTTACTAAAAGTTAATCAATTTGGGATTGTTAAATAATAGTCAATGTGGTATAGTTTTCTTCGAACGGTATTCGAAGGAAACTGTATCATGGAGGATGTGTTGTCACCTTATGACAGAGCATATCCGGCAGACACAAGAAAGCCAAAAGCACATTGCTGCATCAGAATATGAAGCAGACAGCAAAGTGACAGGCGCGCACAGGATAAATCGACCGCTGCCATACGGCATATGGCGGAGATGATATCAGCTGCGATATAAGGAAATGGTCTGACCGGCTTGGAAAGAAGGTGGTAGCATGAAAATAGGCATAATCGGCGCAGGCAGAGTGGGCTGTTCTATAGGTAAATACCTAAGGACAAAGGACATAGAGCTTGCAGGCTATTATGACGTGGATTCTGCGGCAGCTAAGGAGGCTGCGGAGTTTACAAGGACAGAGAGCTTTGATTCGCTAAAGCAACTGGCGGATCAATCACAGATTATATTTATCACCACACCGGATTCATTTATTATACCGGTTTGGGAACAATTAAAAGAGCTGTCTCTAAGGAATCAGATTATATGTCATTGCAGTGGCGCATTATCATCCGATTCATTTTCCGGAAGGGAGAGCATGAGTGTATCATGCTGTTCAATTCATCCAATGTTACCGTTCAGTAACAGATTTTCATCATATGAGCAATTAAATAAAGCATTTTTCACAGTGGAAGGGCAGGATGCTGCGGTTGAAGCAATATCCGGGCTGTTTTGTTCTATTGGAAATGAGGTATGTCGCATCGATGGTGCTAAAAAGGCAAAATACCATGCAGCGGCGAGCATTCTGAGCAATCAGGTGATTGCTGTTCTTGACATGGGTTACACTCTTTTGGAGGACTGCGGCTTTACAAGGGCTGAGGCGGTAAGAGCCACAGGTCAGCTTGTGATGCGCAATATCGAAAATGTACTTGAAGCAGGCTGTGACGGCGCACTGACCGGGCCAATCGAGAGAAACGATATTGAAACAGTGAAAAAACATATCGCATGTATGCAAAATGACGATAGTGACGATGTCAGCTTGTACAAAATGCTTGGTACAAAACTGGCAAATATTGCTGAAAAGAAGAATCCTGATAAGGATTATACTCAGATGATGGAATTGCTAAGAGGCTGACAATACCGTGAATATTAAAAAAACGGATTGTTGCAGAAAGACAGAGGGATTGGACAATGAAAAATACAGTAATAACTTTTAAACAGGCAAAGGAAAAGGGCGAGAAGCTCACGATGCTCACAGCATATGATTATTCTACAGCAAAGCTCATAGACGAGGCCGGAATCAATGCGATTTTAGTGGGAGATTCTCTCGGCATGGTGGTGCTTGGCTATGAGGATACACTTTCAGTGACTATGGAGGATATGATTCATCACAGCGCGGCTGTTTCAAGAGGAATAAAGGACACACTGCTTATTACAGATATGCCTTTTATGTCATATCAGACATCGGTTTATGATGCAGTGGTCAATGCAGGACGACTCGTGAAGGAAGGCCATGCGCAGGCTGTAAAGCTTGAGGGTGGCAGGGAGGTATGTCCACAGATAAAGGCTATCGTGGATGCGTCAATTCCGGTATGTGCACATTTAGGGCTTACACCACAGTCAGTAAACGCATTTGGCGGCTTTAAGGTGCAGGGCAAGGGTGAAGAAGCAGCACAGAAGCTCCTTGACGAGGCCCGCGCAGTCGAGGAGGCAGGAGCATTTGCAGTGGTGCTCGAGTGTGTGCCAAAGGCACTTGCAAAAAAAATCACTGAGAGCATAAGTATACCGACAATTGGTATCGGAGCGGGAGCAGACTGCGACGGACAGGTGCTCGTATATCAGGATATGCTTGCCATGTATGCAAATATGAAGCCGAAATTTGTAAAGCAGTTTGCACAGGTAGGAAAAGAGATGAATGAGGCCTTTACAGCTTACAAAAAGGCTGTTGAGGAGGGAAGCTTCCCGGGTGAGGAGCATACCTTTAAGATGGATGAGACAATAATTGACAAACTGTACTAATATCGAAGAATAGTTACGAAGCATAGAAGAATAAGGAGACATAAAATGTTAATATACGGACAAATCAAACAGGTTAGAGAAGCAGTAAAGGAATGGAAGAGAGAAGGCAAAAGTGTAGGCTTTGTACCTACAATGGGCTACCTCCACGAGGGACACAAGAGCTTAATCGATGCGGCAAGACGTGAAAACGACAAGGTTGTAGTGAGCATTTTTGTAAATCCAATGCAGTTTGGCCCTACAGAGGATTTAGACAGCTATCCACGTGATTTAAACAGGGATGCAAAGCTTTGTGAGGATGCGGGAGTTGACATTATTTTCCATCCGGAGGCTGATGAGATGTATGCAGACGGCTTCTGCTCATATGTGGATATGAATGGCCTCACCACAGAGCTTTGTGGAAAAACAAGACCGATTCATTTCAGAGGTGTGCAGACGGTTGTCCTGAAGCTGTTTCACATTGTGACACCTGACCGCGCATACTTTGGACAAAAGGATGCACAGCAGCTTGCAGTCATAAAGCGTATGGTAAAGGATTTGAATGTTGACACCGAAATCATCGGCTGCCCAATCATCCGTGAGGAGGATGGACTGGCAAAGAGCTCAAGAAACACATATCTGAGCGCAGATGAAAGACAGGCAGCGCTTGTACTTAGCAGAAGCTTAAAAATCGGAAAGCAGCTCGTAGACGCAGGCGAGAAGAGTGCAAAAGCGGTAAAGGATGCAATCACAGCAGAGATAAACAAGGAGCCGCTTGCGAAAATTGATTATGTTGATGTGGTTGATTTTGACACAATCACACCGGTTGACGAGATTAAGGGAACAACACTCGTGGCAATCGCTGTATATATCGGAAAGACAAGGCTGATTGATAATTTTATCGCGTAGACGGACAGAAACGATTATTGAAAAGAGGTACAAAAAATGAATTATACAATGCTTAAAGGCAAAATACACAGAGCTGTGGTCAAGCAGGCTGACTTAAACTACGTGGGAAGCATCACTGTAGATACAAAGCTGCTTGAGGCAGCGGGCATATTAGAGTATGAGATGGTCCAGATTGTCGATGTGGAAAACGGAAACAGATTCGAGACCTACACCATCGCAGGAGAGCCGGGATCAGGCATGATATGCTTAAACGGCGCAGCAGCCAGACAGGTTGCAGTCGGTGACCATGTGATACTCATGTGCTATGCACAGATGACACCGGAGGAAGCAAAGGAGCATCATCCGAAGGTAGTGTTTGTGGATGATGAAAACAAGATAGCGCGTGTGACAAATTATGAGAAGCACGGAAAATTAACGGAAGATTTTATTTGATTTCTGAACAGCAACACAGCATTAGGAATATAGAAAAGTTTCGTTAGTAAACAATAGAAAAATCAAGTCTGCTGTAGTATAATAATTTATCATAAATGAGGGGCAAAATACTTTTTGACCCTCATTATCATATCATGTATTTATGCGGGAGGTAAATATGTACACAGCAGACGAAAAGAGATACGACACAATGAGATATAACAGATGCGGCAGGAGCGGACTGAAGCTTCCTGTTGTATCGCTTGGCTTATGGCACAATTTCGGGGATTTTTCATCATACGACAACATGAAGCAGATGTGCTTCACAGCCTTTGACCACGGTATCACCCACTTTGATCTGGCAAACAACTATGGCCCTGAATACGGCAGCGCAGAGAAGCACTTCGGGCTTATCCTTAAGGAGCATCCGGAAAGCACCTTGTTTGAAATCTCCAGATATTTGTAGTATTCATCCTCCTCCAGAGTGAGAAATTTGCCACCGAATTTGCAGACCTTTTCATGGTTGCAGTCCACGTAGCAGCCGACCAGACGACTGAAGGTTGCCTGGTCTTTTTTTAATCTTCGTTTTAGTTCCAATACTTCTTTTTTGTTCATATTATCCTCGCATTATTTTCATACCATTCAAAAATTTACGTAATCACATTATATGTATGGAATAAATATTTGTCAATTGAGCGGCGCCTTTTATGTCCCGCTGTCAATAAAGAAAAAAGATGACAGACCAACCACAAAATGATATAATTTAGGAAATCAACGGATTATGATATAAAGGCTGACACAGAGACATCCACAGGTGTCTCTGTTCTTGGATTGAGGCATAAATGGAGCAGAAAATGACAAACAATCACATTACAATAGGCATTCTCGCACATGTAGATGCGGGAAAGACAACCCTGTCTGAGGCCATGCTTTACAGCACCGGGCAGATTCGCTCACTCGGGCGCGTGGACCATCAGGATGCATATTTGGACAACGATGCGCAGGAGCGTGAGCGTGGAATAACCATTTTTTCAAAGCAGGCAAGGCTTGATATTTCGCGTGGCACAAATGCGGCAGATACAGCACATACAGCAGATGTAGCACGTACGGCAGATACAGCTCGTACATGGCATGTAGTCATGCTTGATACACCGGGGCATGTGGATTTTTCGGCAGAGATGGAGCGTACCCTTCAGGTGCTCGACTATGCAATACTTGTAATCAGCGCAACTGATGGAGTGCAGGGGCACACGCGCACACTGTGGAGACTTTTAAAGCACTATAACGTGCCGACATTTATTTTTGTAAACAAGATGGATATGCAGGGCACGGATGCGGAGAAAGTGCAGGCAGAGCTAAGGAGCGAGCTGAGCGATGGCTGCGTGGACTTTTCTTCACAGGATTTATTTGATGAGCTTGCCATGTGCAGCGAGCCTCTTTTAGATGAATTTATGGAATCGGGAGAGCTTGCGGATGCGCATATTGCGCAGGCGGTGGCGCAAAGGGAAGTGTTCCCCTGCTTTTACGGCTCGGCACTTAAGCTTGACAGAGTGGATACGCTGATTCAGGGACTTTCGCGGTTTATGTGTGAAAGAAATTACCCTGACGATTTTTCTGCCCGCGTATACAAGATAGGCAGGGATGACAGAGGCAGCAGGCTGACATTTTTAAAGGTTACCGGAGGCTGTATTAGAGTCAGGGACAAAATAGAGTACAAAGCGCATGGCGGTGACGAGGCGAAAGGCCTTCTGATTGAGAAAATCGATCAGATAAGAAAGTATTCCGGCGAAAAATATGAGATAGCTGATGTGGTAGAGGCTGGGGAGATAGTTGCTGTCACAGGTCTTAGCTCGACATTTCCGGGGCAGGGGCTCGGGGGTGAGCAGCAGTCCAATATGCCAATCCTTGAACCGGTACTAAACTATAGGATGATTCTGCCGGATGATGTAAATCCGGCGGCATTTATGGAAAAGCTAAAGCAGCTTGAGGAGGAAGACCCACAGCTTTACATAGTGTGGGTGGAGGAGTTTAAGGAAATCCATGTGCAGCTCATGGGGCAGGTGCAGATGGAGATT
>OKTR01000535.1_pt1 | contig 12878 bp, 10 predicted proteins | sample 1606431 | NCBI WGS metagenome assembly OKTR01 (sample SAMEA3879591, study PRJEB24766) | human gut metagenome | biome: human-associated habitat; feature: feces | place: USA | collected 1985/1987
TTTTGTCCTCATGCTCAATCAGGCACAGGGCGACCGGGCTATCCTTGCAAAGCAGTTAAACATCAGCCCACAGCAGATGAAGTATGTAACCCACACCGAAGCGGGCGAGGGACTTATCTTTTACGGAAATGTGGTACTGCCCTTTGTAGACCATTTTCCGAAAGATACCGAGCTTTACCGCATTATGACGACGAAGCCGGAGGAAGTGAATAGCCTATGAAACAGTTAAAACCACGCGATAAAATCACACAGAAAATGACCCGCGACGGTGCGGTAGAAATCAATGAAACACAGCAGACCGCCGAGCGTATCAGCAGCCGGGAAGCAGACAGCGACTTTTCACAGCCGGACAGTGCCGCAGCCGAGCGCGTTATGGAACACCTTGACGCAGCCCATACCCGAAAGGTAAACAAAAAGGCAGTCAAGAAAGCGCAGGAAGCGACTGTTTTGCGTACTTCCACTTCCCGCTTGCAGTTTACCGACGAGGAACGGGCAACGCCGGAACTACAACCCTACATCAAAAAATCGGAAAAAGCCGCCGACCGACTGGACGCAGCAAAGGCAGCTATCCCGAAGCAAAAGAAGCTGGTTAAGGAGCGCACCTTTGAGGAAGCCACAGGCAAGGCAAAGACCTGTCTGCACTTTGAGGAACAGGAAAATCCGATACCCGGCGGCAAAGCCCACAGTAACCCGTTATCCCGCCCCGCGCAGGAAGCGGGTACTTTTGTTCACAACAAAATCCACAGTGTCGAGAAAGACAATTCCGGTGTGGAGGGTGCGCATAAATCGGAAGAACTTGCCGAGCGCGGCGTAAGGTACGGGACAAGAAAATTAAAACAGGGCTACCGCAGCCATAAGCTGAAACCTTACCGGGAAGCGGCAAAGGCAGAACAGGCAGCGTTTAAGGCAAACGTCAATTTCCAGTATCACAAAGCCTTGCAGGAAAACCCGCAGCTTACAAGCAATCCCTTTTCCCGTTTCATGCAGAAACAAAAAATCAAACGCCAGTATGCAAAGACCGTAAAGAAAAGCGGCGCAGCCACCGCCAAAGCAGCCGCCGGAGCGTCCCAGACAGCGGCAAAAAAAGCGGCTGCCTTTGCAGGACGACACCCGGCGGGCGTGATAATCGCTATCGCCGCGCTGCTTTTATTTATCATGGTATCCGTAGGGCTTTCTTCCTGCGGGGCAATGTTTTCCGGCAGCATGAACAGCGTGTTAGGGACTTCCTACACGTCGGAGGACAGCGACCTTGTGGCGACGGAACAGAGCTATGCCGCAATGGAACATGAACTGCAAAGCGAGATTGACGCTATTGAAAGTACCCACTCCGGCTATGATGAATACCGCTATGACCTTGATAATATCGGGCATAACCCCCACGAACTTGCGTCTTATCTGACCGCCCTTTTACAGAGCTACACCCCGCAGAGCGCACAGGCAGAGCTTGAACGTATTTTTGCCATGCAGTACACCTTGACGCTGACGGAAGAAATCGAGATACGCACCACTACCGACGAGGAGGGTAACGAGGAAGAATATGAATATCGTATTTTGAACGTGAAGCTGACAAATAAGCCGATTGCTTCCCTTGCGGAAGAACTGCTGAACCCACAGCAGTTTGAAATGTTCAAGGTGTACTTACAGACACAGGGAAACAAACCGCTGATTTTTGGCGGCGGCTCCCCCGACGGCAGCCCGTCCGAGGATTTAAGCGGTGTGGAGTTTATAAACGGCACACGTCCCGGAAACCCGGAGCTTATGGAGCTTGCAAAACAGCAAGTCGGAAACGTGGGCGGTTATCCCTATTGGAGCTGGTACGGTTTTAAAAGCCGCGTGGAATGGTGCGCCTGTTTTGTTTCATGGTGCTACAATCAAGCCGGAAAAAGCGAACCGCGCTTTGCGGGCTGCGAATGGCAGGGTGTCCCTTGGTTTCAGTCAAGGGGACAATGGGGCGCACGCGGCTATGAGAATATCGCACCGGGCGACGCTATCTTTTTCGATTGGGATTTAGACGGCGTTGCCGACCATGTGGGGCTTGTGCTTGGCAGGGACGGCAGCCGCGTCTATACCGTTGAGGGCAATTCCGGCGACGCCTGCAAGATAAAGAGCTATGACCTTAACTATCAATGTATCAAAGGCTACGGGCTGATGAACTGGTAAAGCAGCCCCAAAAAGAAAGGAGAAATGACCTATGGCAAACAATAAAATCGACCGTATCAATAAGGAAATCGCAAAGACCCGCGAGAAAATCACAGAGTATCAGAACAAGTTAAAAGGACTGGAAGCACAGAAAACCGAAGCGGAAAACCTTGAAATCGTGCAGCTTGTACGAGCTATGCGACTGACCCCGCAGGAACTTAACGCTATGCTGTCCGGCGGCGGTATTCCCGGCATGAACGCCGCACCCGCTACCGAAACGGCAGACTACGAAGAACAGGAGGAAAATACAGATGAAGAATAAACTGAAAAAGACCATGAGTGCCCTTTGTGCCGCCCTTATCCTTATGGGCGGTTTTTCTGTCCCTGCCTATGCACAGGGCGCAGCCACAGAGCCGCCCGCCGGGGACGCGACCAACGACAGCAACGTAGTTGTGGAGGAAAAAAAGGAAACGCCGCCCCTTACCCCAAAGGGAAACGCTACACTGGTTGACGATTACGGCGGCAATAAGCAGCTTATTACTGTTACCACCAAAGGCGGCAACTACTTCTATATCCTCATTGACCGCGCCGCCGAGGGCGAACAGACCGTACATTTCCTAAATCAAGTGGACGAAGCCGACCTTATGGCATTGACCGAAAACGGCGAAGCCGCCAAAAAGCCGGAAATCTGTAACTGTACGGAGAAATGCGAAGCCGGAAAGGTAAACACGTCCTGCCCGGTATGTGTTACCAGTATGACAGGCTGCACAGGAAAAGAACCCACCCCAACACCAACGGAGCAGCCGGAAGAACCGAAAGAAAAAGGCAGCAATCCCGGTGTGGTGCTTGCCTTAGTCCTCTTTGCCCTACTTGGTGGCGGCGCAGCGTTCTGCTACTTTAAGTTTCTAAAGCCGAAGCAGAATGTAAAGGGCGATACCGACCTTGAAGATTTTGAATTTGAGGACTACGACGAGGACGAGCCGGAAGCAGATACCGGGGAAACTTCCGAAGATGAAGAAACGGAGGAAGAAACCCTATGACCCTGTTTACCGACAATCCCTTTGAAAAGATGATGATACAGAAACCGAACGGGCGGCGTGATAATGCGCCGCCTGTTCCTTATCCCCCGGCTTGTGCTTCCTGCCCTTACAAGGGACAGTCCCCTTGTGTGGGGTACTGTATCAAGAAAATAAAAGATAAATGACGAGAATACTAAGTACTGAAAGTTAAAAATATTTCACTTTTCCTATTGACATTCGCATACGCAAGTGATATATTTATAACACAGCAAAGTTATAAATATTTCACATGGAGGTTCAATTATGAAAAACAAAACTATTAACTTGAGTGCATGGATGTTCTTTAAGGCAATACCCGCAGTGTTGCTATTGGTGTACTATGGATTGTGTACATGGAACGGGTATGACCCTATTATCCGTTATTTGCACGCAGCTTGCCTTGTCCTTGCAGGGGTGTTTGTTTGGGGACAAATTTCTTATGCAAAGAAACACAATATCTTTGATGAGTTTGCAAAAGAAAATCTGAAAATTACGGATTCTATCTGCTTGAAGTTAGCTTATGTGTTGATGGTTATTGCGGCGTTAGCTTGCGTATTCGCTGATTTCAACGGAATTGTCGCAGGATATTTTGTTGTTGGCGGTATTTTGTTGTTGGCTATTTTAAGAGCAGTTATTTTTGCTGTTATTGACAAGAAAGGATTATAAAATATGCTGAAAACTAAAATAAAAGAATACCGCGAAAAGGCGGGGTTAAAACAAAGTGAGTTAGCAGAACTGGTTTCTTCCAGACGAGAAACAATCGTTCATCTTGAAAATGGAAGATATAACCCGTCCTTAAAATTGGCTATGGATATTGCCAAAGTATTTCATGTTACAGTTGAGGAATTATTTGAATTTGTAGAAGATGAAAAATAAATTTCATACAATTTTCTAAACAATTAAATACCATACACTATGGAGCAATCGAAAAATCGGTTGCTCTTTTCTTTTACCCGAAAGGAGGATTTATCATTGATTTTAGTTATCGCTGAAAAGCCCAGTGTGGCGCAGACAATCGCTGCCGTACTTGGGGCAAAGGAAAAGAAAGACGGATTTCTCACAGGAAGCGGTTATATCGTTTCTTGGTGCGTGGGACATTTGGTAGGGCTTGCGGAAGCTGCCACCTACGGGGAGCAGTATAAAAAGTGGAGCTATGACAGCTTACCGATTTTGCCGCAGGAATGGAAGTACACCGTTTCCGCTGACAAGGAAAAGCAATTCAAAACCCTAAAAGAGCTTATGCACCGGGCAGACGTTTCCGAAGTCGTCAATGCCTGCGACGCAGGGCGCGAGGGAGAACTCATTTTCCGTTTTGTTTATAAAATGGCGGGCTGCAAGAAACCTATGCGCCGCCTTTGGATTTCTTCTATGGAGGACAGCGCAATCAAAGAGGGCTTTTCCCGTCTGAAGAACGGCGAGGAATACGACGCGCTCTTTGCTTCCGCATTGTGTAGGGCAAAGGCTGACTGGCTTATCGGTATCAACGCCACCCGTCTTTTCTCTGTCCTTTACAATCATACCTTGAACGTGGGGCGCGTACAGACCCCGACCTTAAAAATGCTTGTTGACCGGGACGCAGCGATTACCACATTTAAGAAAGAAAAATACTACCATGTGCGCCTTACCTTATCCGGCGCGGAAGCTGCAAGTGAACGAATTTCAGATAAGGCAGAAGCCGACGCATTAAAAACGACTTGTGAAGCGTCAAAAGCAGTCTGTACTTCCCTTGTGAAAGAGAAAAAGACCGCAGCCCCGCCGAAGCTCTTTGACCTTACTTCTTTACAGAGGGAAGCAAACCGTCTGTTCGGTTATACCGCAAAGCAGACCCTTGACCTTGCACAAGCCCTGTATGAAAAAAGACTTCTTACTTATCCGAGAACCGACAGCGCATTTCTGACCGACGACATGGGCGACACAGCGGCGGGCATTATCAAGCTGCTTTGTGGGAAATTTTCTTTTATGGCGGGAAAAGATTTCACGCCGGAGCTTGGAAAGGTATTGAACAGTAAAAAGGTATCAGACCACCATGCCATTATCCCGACTATGGAGCTTGCAAAGACCGACCTTGCTACGCTGCCGGAAAGCGAAAGGAATATCCTTACCCTTGCCGGGGCGCGTCTACTTATGGCGACCGCTGCACCGCATACCTTTGAAGCGGTTACAGCAGTTTTTGAATGTGCCGGACAGTCCTTTACCGCAAGGGGAAAAACGGTACTGTCCGACGGGTGGAAAGAGATTGACCGAAAATACAGGGCAGCCTTAAAGAACAAGCCCGAAACGGACGACGCAGACAGCGACACAGAAAAGACCCTGCCGCCATTTACCGAGGGACAGACCTTTGAAAATCCGGCGGCAATGGTAACGGAGCATGACACCACACCGCCAAAGCCCCACAACGAAGCGTCGCTGCTCTCTGCTATGGAACGCGCCGGAAGTGAGGACATCGACCCGGGCGCAGAACGCAAAGGGCTTGGCACTCCCGCCACCCGCGCCGCCGTCATTGAAAAACTGGTTAAGGGCGGTTTTGTGGAACGAAAAGGCAAGCAGCTACTTCCCACAAAGGACGGTATCAATCTTGTGTGCGTCCTGCCGGACACCTTGACAAGCCCACAGCTTACCGCAGAATGGGAAAACAATCTGACGCAGATTGCAAAAGGCAAGGCAGACCCCGCCGCATTTATGGAGGGTATCGAGGATATGGCGCGGGAACTGGTAAAGACCTATCCGTTTCTTTCCGAAGCTGACAAGGGGCGTTTCAAAGAGGAAAAGCCGGAGCTTGGGAAATGTCCCCGCTGCGGTTCTCCTGTCTATGAGGGAAAGAAAAACTACTATTGCAGCAATAGGGAATGTAGCTTTACCATGTGGAAAAATGACCGTTTCTTTGAAGAACGAAAAGTAACCTTTACCCCGAAGATTGCCGCTGCACTCTTAAAATCCGGCAAAGTAAATGTGAAAAAGCTCTATTCCCCAAAGACAGGCAAAACCTACGACGGAACTATCGTATTGGCTGATACGGGCGGGAAATATGTCAACTACCGCATTGAGCTTCCGAAGAAAAAATAACTGAATAGCAAGCATAGGAAAAGAGTACCCTTTTCCGTAAAATCCCTGCTTTCTCTAACGAGAACGGCGGGGATTTTTGCTTGTTGGGAAGTGTCCCAAACCCTCTGAAATCTTGAAAAAATATCTAAAATCTTTGGCAAAAATGTGGGCGCGGGGTACTGAATGATGAAACCGGAAAATGCAGCGTCCGCGCTGCCGTTTGGAAAGGAGGTTACACATGGCAAGTTTACGGGACACCGTAAAGGACTATCAAGAAGAATTAAGGGACGGTATCGCTTGGGTGGCGTTTTGGAAAACGGGACGTTCTTGGAACGCCGAATATTTCCACCTTGAAATGGGCGATATTCTCTACCCGGAGGACAGAAGCCGCATGGAAGAAATCAAACAGGCTGACCCTGCCGCCGTTGTGGTAAACGGCTATTATTCCAGCTATCTTGGCGAGGATATGAACCTTGACGAGCTGACCGCCGGGGTTCGCCGCCACTACGAAAACGGATATAGCAATATCGGGGAATTTATCGAAGCCCACGACGACAGGCTGCCGCCGGAGCTTATCGAGGAAGCAAGAGCCGCCGCCCACGCTGCGGGGCTTCCGTTCTCTGAAAAAGCCTACCGGGACGGCGAAGAACCCGACCCCTATCTATTTGACGGGAGCATGAGCATGGAGGACTACGAACTTATGCACCGTATGATTGAAAACGAAAGGAGTGAACGCATGGAAGAAACGATTTTAAGCGGGTATCTTTCTAATCTTGGAAAGTACACCGAGGGCAGACCTGCGGGCGAATGGGTATCATTCCCCACGACTGCCGAGCATTTGAAAGAAGTCTTTGACCGTATCGGCATAGACGGCAAAAACTACGGGGAGCTGCATATCACAGAATATCAGTCCTCTATTGCGGGACTGGCAGGGAAATTGACCGAGCTTGAAAGCCTTGACGAACTGAATTATTTGAGCGAACTTTTGAAAATGCAGTTTGACGACGACAGGGAAAAATTTGTTGCAGCTATGGCATACGGCGACCATACAAGGGACTTGCAGGACATTATCAACCTTGCACAAAACCTTGATTGTTACTGGCTTTACCCGTCCGTACAGAGCGAGGAAGATTACGGGCATTATCTGATTGAGGAACTGGACGAGTTGGAGCTGCCCGAAGAAGCAAAAAAATATTTCATGTATGAGGAATACGGGCGGGACGCTGCTATCAATGACGGGGGCAGATTTACCGAGCAGGGCTATATCTACAATAACCGCAACACCTTTACAGAATGGTACGACGGGCGCGACGTGCCGGAGGAATACCGGGTAACGCCGCAGCCGCCAGTACAGGAAAAGGAACAGGCAGACCTTGACGCTTCCGCAGCCATACAAACCGCCGTTACAGAGCAGCTCCCGGTTCTCCCGATTATCCTATCTTCTGAAAAGCCCGCTGATAAAATGAAAGAGATTACCGACCGACTGGAACAGGGAATTTTAGGACTGTATGAAAGCGACCGTTACGCCGATTATCTGCGTACCATGTCTAAATTCCATGATTACAGCCTTAACAATACAATCCTTATCGCCATGCAGGGCGGCAATCTTGTGAAAGGCTATAAACAATGGGAAAAGGAATTTGACCGCCATGTAAAGCCCGGAGAAAAAGCTATCAAGATACTTGCGCCGTCCCCGTTTACTGTTAAGAAGCAGGTGGAAAAAATCGACCCGGACACCCAAAAGCCTGTTTTCGATAAAGACGGGAAGCCTGTTACCGAGGAAAAGGAAATCAAGATACCCGCTTTTCGTGTGGTATCTGTCTTTGATATTTCACAGACCGAGGGAAAGGAGCTTCCTGCCCTTACCTATGAGCTGACGGGCAACGTGGAACAATACAAGGACTTTTTCGCTGCTCTTGAAAAGACTTCCCCCTTTGCTATGGGATTTGAAGCACTAAGCGGCGGCGTAAAAGGACGCTGCAATTATGAGGAAAAGCGTATCATCATCAACGAGGGCATGGACAAATTGCAGAATATCAAGACCGCAATCCATGAAATCGTCCACGCCACGCTGCATGATACTGCCCTTGCCATGCCGGAACGCCCCGACCGCCGCACCCGCGAGGTACAGGCGGAAAGCGTCGCCTATGCTGTCTGCCAACATTACGGGCTTGATACGTCGGACTATTCTTTTGGGTATATCGCCGGGTGGAGCAGCGGAAAAGAACTTGCAGAACTGAAAGGCTCTCTTGAAACAATCCGCAGCACAGCCGCAAAGCTGATTGATACCATAGACGGACATTTTGCAGAAATCCAAAAGGCACAGGATAAAGAACAGACCACCGAACAAGCGCAGCCCGCACAGGAAGCTACCAAACAGCCCGAAGCAGAAGCAGCCGCGCCGGAGCTTTCCGAAGAAACAGCCCCGGTACAGGAAAAAGAAGCACAGCCGGAACAGGCTGCACCCGCCGCCCCTTATTACACTATCAATGAAGCTGCCGCCAAACGCGCAAAGGATATGAACAGCTTTTCCGATTATAAGCAAGGCAGCGCGACGGCTGAATACAGACACTATGTAGATGAAGCCGTACAGCTTGCAGAAAGGCAGAAACAGCGGGTAGACCCGATGTACCATGAGAAAATCGACAGCCTGCTTGACACCTACGCCCGGAAACTGGCGGCGAACATGAACAAAGGCTATGAGATTGACGCGCGTGTTCCCTCTATCCTGATTGCGGGCGGCTCTAACTTCCCCACAAGGAAGAAAGAAAAGCAGAACGCAGCCCGCGACAGCAATTACCGGGAATGGCAGGACATACAAGGGCTTCTTGATAAAATCCGCAGTACCGGCATGGGCGGTATCAGCGCAGACGACCCGCAGGCAGTACAGAAGTTAGAAAAGAAACTGGAAAGCCTTGAAAAATCACAGGAAACCATGAAAGCCGTAAACGCCTATTACCGCAAGCATAAGACCCTTGACGGCTGCCCGCATTTACCGCCGGAGGAACTGGAAAAACTGAAAGCAGACATGGCGAGCAGTTGGCATTTGGAGGACAAGCCCTTTGCGACTTGGGCGTTATCCAACAACAGCGCAGAAATCCGGCGTGTGAAAGACCGTATCAAATCCCTTTCACAGCAAAAAGAAATCGGTTTTGTCGGTTGGGAATTTGACGGCGGCAAGGTGGAAGCAAACACCGAAGCGAACCGCCTGCAAATCTTCTTTGAAGATAAGCCGGACGAAGCCGCGCGGGAAGCCTTAAAAAGTAATGGCTTCCGTTGGTCGCCAAAAGCAGGGGCATGGCAGCGGCAGCTTACCAGTAACGCCTATTATGCGGCTGATTATGTCAAGGCGATTGCACCCCTTACCGGGGAAAAGCCTACCGAGTTACAACGGGCGCATATCCGGGCGCAAAAGGTAGCTGCACAGGAGCAACCCGTACAGGAGCAGCCGGAACAGGAAGCCCCACAGGACAAAGACACCTTTTCCATTTATCAGATAAAAGGCGGGGACGAAACAAGAGATTTGCGCTTTGAACCTTATGACCGTCTGACTGCCACAGGACACCGGGTAGACCCGAAAAACTATACACTTGTCTATTCCGCAGAGCTTACGCCGGGGACTTCCCTTGAAGATATTTACACCCGCTTTAATATCGACCACCCGAAAGATTTTAAGGGACACAGCCTTTCCGTTTCCGACGTGGTGGTACTTCATCAGAACGGGCAGGACACCGCCCACTATGTAGACAGCTTTGGTTATAAGGACGTGCCGGAATTTTTCAAGGAACAGGAAAAAGCCCTCATTCCCGACGACTTGGAAACGGGCGAAACAATCAAAACACCGAGGGGGACTTTCTATGTAACCGCCATGAGCCGCGAGCAAATGGAAGCTGCCGGATATGGATTGCACCACCAGTCCGACGACGGAAAATATCTGATTATGGGGAACGGTACAAGGGCTTTTGCTGTTCCCGTTCAGCCGGAAAACTATCTGAAATCTGCCGAGCAGACCACCGAGCAAAACTACAACATGATTGACGGGCAGATAAACAACACCCCGACCGTCGCAGAACTGGAAGCAAAGGTAAAGGCAGGAGAAACCATTTCCCTTGTTGACCTTGCGGAAGCTGTCAAGGCTGACAAGGAACGCGGCAAGGCAGCAAAAACGGAAAAGAAGCCCTCTATCCGGGCGCAGCTTAGAGCAGACAAAGAAAAGACCGCACAGAAAAAAGCGGCAAAATCAAAAAATCACGAATTGGAGGTATGAGCATGATTAGACTGACCGTTGAAGAAACAAACCTGTTGAGCATTTACAATGAGGGCGGCAAGCGCGGGCTTATGGAGAACATCAACGCTGCGCTGCCGTTCATGGACGAGGATATGCGGGAACTTGCGAAACGTACCCTTGCGAAAATCTCCCCTCTGACAGAAAATGAGTATGCGGAGCTTGCCATTTTCGCCGCTGATGAAGTATGACCGGGGTTAAGCGGCTTACGCCGCCCCAAAGCCGGAAAGTCAACAGCCTTGTAAAAAAGGAGTGCTGCAACTGCGATAACGGACACTGTATTTTACTGGACGACGGGGAGGAATGTGTCTGCCCGCAGCTTATTTCCTATTCGCTTCTTTGCAAATGGTTTCAGATTGCCGTACTTCCTCTTGATAAGCTGCTGTATGCAGAGCTTTTCAAGACCGAGGATAAAAAGCGTTGTACCGAGTGCGGAGCTTCTTTTGCGTCCACCTCTAACAGCGTCAAATACTGCCCGGACTGCCGGAAGCGTATTACCCGCAGACAGGCAGCGGAGCGCATGAGGAAACGGCGCGCCCTTGTTACGCAGTAGGGGCAAAATAAGCCTTGATTTACAGGGCATAACAGACACGAAACTTACATAGGCGATACAGAATACCTTTTCCCTTAAAATCGGGGTTCTACTGCGTAACAATTTAATCTTTGCGCCTATGAAAAAATCGGGAACGGTGGCTATTTGATAGCTTCCGTTCCCGGTTTTCTTTTTTTACTCATTCAGTTCTTCTATATCTTTTATTCGATTTCCTAACAGGATATAAAACTCTCCGTTTTCTGCCCTTATAACAAGAGTATCATTTTCATCGGGATAAGTCCCATATTCCACACGTTCTATATTTCCAGTAAGTATATTGCCATTATCAAAAGTGATTTGGATTTTGCTGTCTGCGTCAATATAGGTTTCCACGCCATAACTGCCATGTTCTAATGTTATTCTGTAACATGGTGTAATCTCAACAATTTTCATAATTATTCCCGTTCCTTTCCTTTCTCCCGTTCCTGTTCTTTGCCCTGCCGCAAAATGCTGTCTATGTTCTGCTTGATTATGTCGTATTCCTTAACCTGTTTTTTCAGCTTGCCATAATCAGCGTAAAGAGCTTCTTTCTGCGCTTGGAGTTTTCCGTATTCTTCCTGCATAGTGGCAAGGTTGGGGAGCTTGGTAACGCCCGCTGCTTTTAGTGTCTTTACTGCCGCCTCATGGAGTATCAGACTGCTTTCCTGCTTTGCCCGGTATGCGTCCTTATCCTTTGCCCTGCGATATGCTTCATAAACAGGCTTTGTCTTTTGGTAGGTGGTAACGTGCTTCATCAGCACCGCCATATCTGCAAGACGCTTTTCCACGCTCTTTAATGCGTCTGCTGTCTTTTCATTTTCCGCATTTATTTCCTCAATCCGGCTGACTAAATCTGCGTACTGCTCAATCTTATGTTCTGTCAAGAAATTCATAGTTTTTGCAGCCAGTTTCAGATTATGGATTTTCGCCCACTGTTCATAGCCCCGGCTCTCTTGTGCCTTGATACTGTTTTCAATGTCAATAAGCAGCGATACGCCGCGCTGCTCTTTGGGAGGTTTCGCCGCCTTTGTGCGCTTGCCCGCAATCCGTTCTTTGATTGCTTCCTCTATATAATCTGCACCGAGAGTTTTTAAGCGGGTAAAGCGTTCCTGTCCGGGAGCGCGGCAGGAGATATATTTTCCCGGCTTTATCTCATAGCCCGCTGCCTGTAACCGCTGCAACAATTCTTCAAAACTTGCTACTTGTGGGATAAGCGTATCAACGGTAATTTTCAACTTGCTTTTCCAACTTGTACCGACCTTTTCCGCTTGATATTCTGCATAGCTTTTTCCCTTGCTGCCTTTGCCCGGAACGACAACAGACAGCCCGTTTTCCCGGCACAGCTTATCGCTCATGTTCCGTATGCCGTAGTAGCTGCGCTTATTGGAATTGTACTTATGGTAGTCAACAAAATTGACCGCACAAAAAATGATATGGTTATGGATATGCCCTTTGTCTATGTGGGTAGTTAAAACGTATTCATGCTGTCCCTTTGTTACTGCGTCGGCAAGCTGTTTTCCGATTTCGTGGGCTTTCTCATAGTCCACTTCTCCCGGCTCAAAGGACTGTATCAAATGGTGGGCGAGATTGTTCCCTTTCTCAATAGCTTGTGCAAGCGTAAATCCGAACTCAATGTCTGCCGTTTCATAGCTGCACCCAAAAGAGGACACAAGCATTTTTCCGTCTGTTTTATCCGGGTTTTGGATATAGTCAAGGGCTTTGCTCAACGTGCTTTTAATAGGCTTAATCTTTGTAACCGCCATATCTCCGCAAGCACCCCCTT
>OKTR01000552.1_pt1 | contig 12551 bp, 7 predicted proteins | sample 1606431 | NCBI WGS metagenome assembly OKTR01 (sample SAMEA3879591, study PRJEB24766) | human gut metagenome | biome: human-associated habitat; feature: feces | place: USA | collected 1985/1987
AAAGATTTGTTAAGAAATTGTTAAATTTAATTGATTTTTATAAGGAGGTACGGCACTTTACGCCGCACAATATGAGTAATTTATACAAACTTGGAATCGATATCGGTTCCACAACCGTAAAGGTTGCATTGATGAATGATAATGATGACATAATTTTTTCCGATTATGAGAGACATTATGCCAATATTCAGGATACTTTAGCAAATCTCTTAAGAAAGGCCCGCGAAATAACGGGTCCTATTTCGGTACATCCCGTGATTACCGGTTCCGGCGGACTTACACTCGCCAACCATCTTGAAATTCCATTTAACCAGGAGGTTGTTTCCGTATCAACTGCGCTGCGTCACTATGCACCGCAGACCGATGTTGCAATCGAGCTCGGTGGTGAGGATGCCAAGATTATATATTTTACAGGCGGTATCGATCAGAGAATGAACGGAATCTGTGCCGGCGGTACAGGCTCATTCATTGACCAGATGGCGTCACTGCTTCAGACTGATGCTGCCGGTCTTAATGAGTATGCCAAGAATTATAAAGCAATATACCCTATCGCAGCCAGATGCGGTGTGTTCGCCAAGACCGATATCCAGCCGCTCATTAATGAAGGTGCCACGAAAGAGGATTTATCCGCCTCTATTTTTCAGGCTGTTGTCAACCAGACCATAAGCGGTCTTGCATGCGGTAAGCCGATACGCGGACATGTCGCATTCTTAGGCGGCCCACTGCACTTTCTTTCCGAACTCAAAGAAGCATTTATCAGGACACTTCATCTTACCGATGAGTACATAATTGCTCCGGATAACTCGCACCTCTTTGCTGCAATCGGTTCAGCACTGGCTTACAAAGAAGATGCCGAAGCAGACATTGACGCACTTATTGAAAGACTCTCGTCCAACATTAAGATGGATTTTGAAGTTGAACGTATGGAACCACTTTTTGCTGATAAGAAAGCATATGACGATTTCATTGCACGTCATGACAAAGCAACCGTTAAAAAAGGTGATCTTGCCACATACAAGGGCAACTGCTATATGGGTATCGATGCCGGTTCAACAACAACCAAGGTTGCCCTCGTTGCCGAGGACGGAACTCTTCTTTACTCGTTCTACGATAACAATAACGGAAGCCCTCTTGCCACATCCATCAGGGCAATTACCGACATATATAATAAGCTTCCCGAGGATGTACATATTGTCCGCTCCTGCTCTACCGGATATGGTGAAGCGCTTATCAAATCCGCACTCATGCTTGATGAAGGCGAGGTTGAGACGGTTTCGCATTATTACGCCGCTGCCTTCTTCGACCCGGAAGTAGACTGCATACTTGATATCGGCGGTCAGGACATGAAATGCATTAAGATTAAGGATCACACGGTTGACGGCGTACAGCTTAATGAAGCATGTTCTTCAGGCTGTGGTTCGTTCATCGAGACATTTGCCAAATCCCTCAACTATTCGGTTCAGGATTTTGCCAAAGCCGCTCTTTTTGCGGAGCATCCTATAGACCTCGGAACCAGATGCACCGTATTTATGAACTCCAAGGTTAAGCAGGCACAGAAGGAAGGCGCAACCGTCGCCGACATCTCTGCCGGACTTGCATATTCCGTAATCAAGAACGCTCTTTACAAGGTTATCAAGCTTTCAGATGCAAGAGAGCTTGGCAAAAATATCGTAGTCCAGGGCGGTACTTTCTATAACAATGCCGTACTCAGAAGTTTTGAGAAAATAGCCGGAGTCGAAGCCATTAGACCTGATATTGCAGGAATTATGGGTGCTTTCGGTGCGGCACTCATCGCACGCGAGCGTTATGAAGGCCAGGAAAGCTCCATGCTTGGTCTTGAACAGATAATGGCACTTAAATATGAAACAAGCATGACAAGATGTCAGGGATGTAATAACCACTGTCTTCTCACAATTAATAAATTCAACGGCGGCCGCCAGTTCATCTCCGGAAACCGTTGTGAACGCGGTCTCGGAAAGGAACGTAACAAGGACCACCTTCCTAATATGTATGAATTTAAGAACAAGCTTCTTTTCTCATACAAATCGCTTGACCCTGATAAGGCTCCGCGCGGAACCGTAGGTCTTGCAAGAGCCCTTAATATGTATGAGAACTACCCGTTCTGGCATACATTTTTCACAAAGCTTGGTTTCAGGGTTGTGCTTTCACCTAAATCGAGCAGACAGATATATGAACTCGGCATAGAATCCATTCCAAGTGAATCGGAATGTTATCCGGCCAAGCTTGTCCACGGACATGTATCTTGGCTGATACATCAGGGCATTAAGTTCATATTTATGCCATGTATCCCATATGAGAGATGTGAAGATGAGACCACCAATAATCATTTCAACTGTCCTATTGTCACCTCATATGGTGAAAACATCAAAAACAATATGGAAGAACTCAAGGATAATGATGTCAGATTCATGAATCCGTTCATCTCATTTGCCAATGAAGAGGTTGCAAGCAAAGAGCTTTGCAAGGTATTTGAGAAGGAATTCGGCATTCCGGCATCCGAAACCGCAGCCGCATGTAAAGCAGGCTGGGACGAAATGATTTCCTGCCGTATGCAGATCCGCGCAGAGGGTGAAAGAATCCTTAAATATCTTGAAGAAACAGGACGCCGTGGCATTGTCCTTGCAGGCCGTCCTTACCACATTGACCCGGAGATCAACCACGGAATACCGGAACTTATCAATTCCTACGGCATTGCCGTACTTTCAGAGGATTCCATCTGCCATCTCGGCAAGGTTGAACGTCCTATAATTGTAATGGATCAGTGGACTTACCACTCCCGTCTCTACGCAGCTGCAAGTTACGTAAAGACACGGGATGACATCGATATAATTCAGCTTAACTCCTTCGGATGCGGACTTGATGCCGTGACAACGGACTGTGTTAATGACATTCTCTCATCCGGAAGCAAAATATATACAGTCCTTAAGATTGATGAGGTCAATAACCTCGGTGCGGCAAGAATCCGAATCCGTTCGCTTATCGCTGCCCTTAAGGTACGCGAACATAACAAATATGTACGCAAAATCCAACCGGCCGCATATCAGCGTGTTGAATACACCAAGGAAATGCAGGATGATAAATATACAATACTTTGTCCTCAGCTTTCGCCAATGCATTTTAATATTTTACAACCAGCACTCAATTCATGCGGGTACCGTTTTGTAATGCTGCAGAACATGGACAAATCAGCTGTTGACACCGGACTCAGGTTCGTTAATAACGATGCATGCTATCCTTCAATCATAATTACCGGTCAGATTATGGAAGCTCTCCTTTCCGGCAAATATGATCTGAACCGTACTGCGGTCGTAATCACACAGACCGGAGGCGGATGCCGTGCAAGCAACTACATCGGTTTTATCAGAAGAGCTCTTATAAAAGCCGGTCTTGAACACATCCCTGTAATTTCACTCAGTGCTCAGGGTATTGAACATAATTCAGGACTGAAATATAATTATACTCTTCTCAAGAAAGCCATGATGGCTTTACAATATGGTGATGTAATCATGAACGTCCTCTACAGGACAAGGCCTTACGAAAAGGTTCCGGGTTCAGCCAACGCACTGGCAGATAAAATGCGCGACTTATGTGCGAAGAGTTTTGATGACCCGCATTTGTCGGTCCGCAAATTCAATAAAGTTGTTAAACAGATAATAGATGAATTTGATAATCTCCCACTTCTTGATATAACCAAACCGCGTGTCGGCGTTGTCGGTGAGATACTTGTCAAATTCCATCCTACCGCTAATAACAATATTGTCGAACTTCTGGAAAAGGAAGGCTGCGAAGCCGTTGTACCTGATTTTATGGGATTTTTCCTGTACTGTGCGCAGAATGCTTACTTTAAGACAGAGCATCTTGGAGCAAGCCGTAAGTCATTGATGATCAATAAAACTGTCATCACACTCCTTGAAGGCTTAAGAAAGCGTTCCGGCAGACTTCTCGCACAGAGCAAGCGTTTCCACGCACCGATGCATATCTCGGATTTACAGAAACTTTCCGTTCCTTATGTATCAAGCGGTAACCAGACCGGTGAAGGCTGGCTGCTCACAAGCGAAATGGTAGAGTTGATTAACAGCGGCACCAAGAATATCGTATGCTGTCAGCCGTTCGGCTGTCTGCCTAACCACATCGTTGGTAAGGGTGTCATCAAGGAAATCCGTCAGGCATTCCCTGATGCCAACATCATCGCCGTCGATTATGATTCCGGTGCAAGCGAAGTCAACCAGCTTAACAGAATTAAACTCATGCTTGCAACAGCAATGAAAAACATATAAAACAAAAAGGTGTAAAAGTTATGAGCTTTTACACCTTTTAATATTGTATTATTAGTTACTCCGGTATTACAAGTCCGCCGCTGACAAGCTCTCCGGTATATATCGAGTATGCCCCGCTAACTTCATTATTTTCGGAAATATCGCCATCGTACTTTGCGGACACTATATCTCCGGTTTGGATATTTCCGAGTTCAATACATCTTCTCATCCTTATGTCATCAGTGTAAACCTTGTACACTCTGCCTTTTCCGGCATCTTCACAAAGAATGCTGTCATCTATAAGAACATATCCGTCGCCTATTTCAGTCAGCGTACCATCTATTGATGCCTCGTATACGACTTTTTCTGCTTTTCTGCCGTTCTTTCTGGCATAATCAATAATTTCACGCGCTGTTTTTTCCCCGATATAATATGTGTAACCGTAATCCAGAATATTGGTTTCAAGATACCCGCTTTCAGATATATAAATCACTTTCTTATACACGCCAAGTGCGTCTGAACTCACGCAGAATGTCAGATACTCAATGCCATCCCTGTTAAATGCATCATCTGAACACAGTTTTGCGTCCGAATATCCCGTTAATACATCCCAAATATATGAATCATTCTCTATGCTGTAATTGCCTTTTTCATCATATCCGTAACATTCCGTAAAATTGTCCAAACGCATATTCTGTCTAAGGTTATAGTTTTCTAACAGTTCACCGACGGTAGCCGGATCCTTGAAGTCACTCACCATATATACATAGAAATCTTTGTCATTTCCGGCCGCCACCATATATTCAGGCGCAATTCCTTTAATCTTTCGTACCTTAAATGTTGCCGTATATTTCTTACCTGTTGTATCATCCGTTCCGGACGCCACTGCATCGCCGATTGTTTCTCCCAGAAATTCATCACCGATTATGCGACAATTTCTTATATTATATGTCGTGTTGTCCAGACTTATGGTACGATATTTTTCACCATCGGTAAGGTATTTCCACGGCCACACAATATTGCTCTCAGCTCCGTTGACATGGTATTTGTATACGCGTTCGCCACCGCTATTGTTATTATGTGTCAGATGCGGCGCTATCAGAATACCGGCAAGCACCAACACAACTGCCGCAGCAGCCGCACTGCACCACTTTACCCACAAACGCCGCGGTTTCCGGCTGCTTTTTTCCGCTGATTCAATCAGCTTATCGTCAATATTTCCTATTGCGTTTACTATTTTCATATCCAGATATCCTCCTTTACCAGATAATCTCTTAACTTCTTACGGGTATGCAACAACATATTTTTCACTTTGCTTTCAGTAAATGAGTATCTTGCCGCAATTTCCTTAACGGAGTCAAAAAAATAGTATTTCCGGATAAAAACATTTCTGGCTTCCGCCTTCTGTCCGCGTAAAAATCTGCTTATGGCGTTTCCAAGCTCTTCCCCGGTAATATCTTTCACACATCTTTCATCCGGAAGGACCGCTTCAAGCTCTTCGAGCGAGACCGACATATCTCTTGAACGCTTATCGCGGGTGATAAATTCCAGTTTTTTTAACGATAAATTTCTGGTTATCCTGCTTATAAAAGCCATAAAATTGTCCGGTCTCGCCGGTGGTATCGCATTCCACACACCGACATAAGCATCACTGACACATTCCTCCGCATCCTCTTTGTTGTTTAAAATATTATATGCAATATGATGACAAAGTCCTCCGTATCTTGAATCCGTCTCCTTAATAGCCTGCTCATCTCTCTGAAAATAAAGCTCTATAATCTCTGAATCATTCACGCTGTTCACCTCCCTTGCCTAATTCAAAAGCGCTTTCACCTATTATGTACGCATTTACACCCCTTTGGTCTCAAAAAAGCAGGATGAATTTTCACCCTGCTTACAAAAAACATATTCCGCTAAATATTCGGTATCTGCCAGTCAATCGGTTCAACCCCATTGGCCTTAAGAAATTCGTTGCATTTACTGAAATGCCTGCATCCAAAGAAGCCTCTGTACGCCGAAAGCGGGCTCGGATGAGGTGCCTTGAGCACAAGGTGCTTCGGATTCGTGAGCATAGCCGCCTTCTTACCTGCCGGCGCACCCCACAACAGATACACAATCGGTCTGTCCTGCGCGTTGACCGCCTGAATGACCGCGTCAGTGAACTGTTCCCAGCCTCTGCCCTGATGTGAATTGGCCTGATGTGCTCTTACGGTAAGCACGGTATTGAGCAACAATACACCCTGGTCCGCCCAATGTTTGAGGTATCCGTTATTCGGTATATAGCATCCCAGATCATCATGCAGTTCTTTATAGATATTCTGCAATGATGGCGGTATCTCTTTCTGATCCGGCAAAACCGAAAAACTAAGTCCGTGCGCCTGATTCACATTATGATAGGGATCCTGTCCCAACAACAGAACCTTTACCTTGCTAAGAGGTGTGAAATGAAACGCATTAAAAATATCGTCCGCCGGCGGATATATAACCGCCTTGGAATATTCATCTTTAACAAAATTAAATAAGTCTCTGTAATATAGCTTATGGAATTCTCCTGAAATCGCATCAAGCCAGTCATTATCTATCGCTGCCATTATCAAATCCTTACTGAAATACCTTTATCTTTAAGATATTTCTTCAAATCCGTTATCTCTAATTCCTTATAGTGAAAAAGTGATGCCGCAAGTGCTGCTTCTGCATGTCCTTTAGCAAAAGCGTCATAGAAATGCTCCATCGTTCCTGCTCCGCCGGATGCAATTACCGGAATTCCCACACTGTCCGCAATTGTCCTCGTAAGCTCTATATCATATCCTGCCTTTGTTCCGTCTCCATCCATACTTGTAAGAAGTATTTCTCCGGCGCCAAGCTCATATGCTTTCTTTGCCCACTCCACAGCATCAAGTCCTGTATTGATCCGGCCTCCGGCCTTATACACTTCCCAGCCATCGCCGTCTGTTCTGTGTTTCGCATCTATCGCAACCACAACACACTGGCTTCCAAACTTTAATGCTGCCTCACTTATCAGCTCCGGTCTGTCTATTGCCGCCGAATTTATCGATATTTTATCCGCGCCTTCCCTTAGGAGTACTTTAAAATCTTCAATGCTCCTGATTCCGCCTCCTACCGTAAAAGGTATAAAAACCTTGGCTGCAACTCTCCTTACAAGGTCAACTGTCGTATTCCTTCCGTCAGACGTTGCCGTTATATCAAGAAATACAAGTTCATCCGCACCGGCTTTATCATATGCCGCCGCCACTTCAACCGGATCTCCGGCATCTCTCAGATTAACAAAATTAGTTCCTTTAACTACCCTTCCGTTATTACAGTCCAGGCATGGTATTATTCTTTTGGTATACATATGACAACTCCTACAGATTCGCAAAATTCTCAAGTATCTTTAATCCAATCTCACCGCTTTTTTCCGGATGAAACTGACATGCAAAAATATTATCTTTCTCAATCGATGCGTGCACATGTGCCGCATACTCGCTTGTCGCAGCCACAATATTCTCATCATCCGCCTTCAGGTAATACGAATGTACAAAATATACATATGACTGATCCGGCACGCCCTTAAACAGCCTTGCACCCGGCTTAATATCCAGTGAATTCCATCCTATCTGCGGTATCTTAAAGCCTTTGTCTTCCGGGAACCTGATTATCTTTCCCGGCAATATACCAAGACCTTCGACTCCCGGTGATTCCTCGCTGCTGTCAAATAACAGCTGCAATCCCAGGCATATTCCCAGAAAAGGCTTTCCCATATCAGCAACCTCGCGTATCGTATCTGTCAAGCCATACTTATTCAGTCTCTCCATAGCATCACCAAACGATCCGACACCCGGAAGCACAACTTTATCTGCACTCTTAATCAGCTTGCTGTCATTCGTGACAACCGTCTCCTGTCCAAGATACTCAAGCGCTTTCTCAACGCTCTTTATATTTCCGGCATCATAATCTATAATTGCTATCATTCTGTCTATTCCTTTCAAACCAAGCAATACTCTAACATCTGTGTACTACATTGGATTGTAGCACATTCCAAACTCATTGTCTATTTTTTAAATCTGTTTTTCCACTCTGAAATGAATGACAAAATTGCAGCTATCAAACTTGTAGAAAAAAATTAAATCATACGTTTATAATAAGCATTGATATTTATGATCTAAGAACACTTCAGTTATATCAGCTGCTACATCTCCATCTAAATCAACACTGTTTACAGTGAACCCATACCCCGATGCCGCTGCTTTATCTTTTAAGTTGTTTATAACATCGTCAGCATAATTACTGCTCTCAATGATTTGCGCAGCCTCGGCGACATATTCTTCAGCATTCTTTGAGTCTATCGCCGCTGTTGTAATACTTATTCCTCCGAATGTTAAAATAAATAAAAACAACATGCCTATAAATGCATTAAATATCTGTTCCATTTTTTCACCTTGTCGCTTGAAAACGGCAGGGCGCCGCTTTTTATGGCACTATGTTGTGCTTTAAGCCGCATGAGGGATTGTTAGGGGCTTCTCTTTGTTTTCATAATTACCTCGCTGTATTTGGTATCTGTTGATATCAGTGTATCAGCTGCCGGAGCAAAAGTGAAAAGGCATAAGTGTGAAATACACAGTATACATGGAATCCGGCAAAAAATTTTTGGGTTATGACCGAGAAATTGCTTATTTCCCCAAAACAGTCGCCAAGGAAATAAATACGGCACAGCGGTTTTTATGCCCTCTGTGCCGTATTTGCGATGTTTCCATGATGGTTCGTTAATTGTTACTTATCTCTGATTATTTGACGGAATGCCTTTTCCTATTATCAAATACCGTTACACCTGTCAGAACACCGCCGCTTACAAACAGCAGTGCGATCCACAGCATGAGGTTGCTTATATCGCCGGTCTGAGGAGACTTCGGCAGCTTCGCCGTTACGGTGTCGGCTTTGGTGATTTCCTTGGTGCCGTCTTTATCACTGTAATACTTTCCACAGCCGCCACAGTACCAATACTCGATATTGCCCTCGGCATCCTCGGTCGCCGCCTTGGCCGGGAAATGCTTTAAGTCGGTGTGGTTCTTCGGGTCAGGCTCTCCGTAGGCTTTGCCGCAGACTTCGCATACCGCTTTTTCGGTGCAAGTGGCTGTGCCGCCGGTATGACCGTTGTTGACCGTTACGGTCATCTCGGTGGTGTTGCCCACCCTGTCGGTGACAACGATTTTCTGCTCGCCGTCTGCCGGAGCAAGGGTAAAGCTGCCGGTTGCGTCAAGCGTGACCGCCGTGCCGTTTACGGTAACGGTATCCACATACTTTTCGTCAACGGTGACCGTCTGCGCCTCGCAGTAGGTCTTGCCGTTTTCTATGCCGGTGATCACAGGGCTTGTGCCGTCAAGCACAATGCCGTCCGAGCAGATGTAGTCCGTATTGCCTGCATTATCGGTCAGTCTGACATAGATAATGTATTCGTTATCGGGGTCAATGCCGAAGGGTGCTGTGTACGCTGTGAAGGTTATGCCGTCAAGCTCCGCTTTTGTCAATTCCTTATCTGACAGCAGATATTCAATCGTTACCGTCTCACCGCTGTTGTCGACTGCGGTGATCGTAACCGTTTGCGTATCCTTAAAGAACAGACCGAATGTGATGTTGTTGAGGAACACTTTCCAACTGTTCTCGCTGATTTTAATTTCGCCCGTAGGCTTTTCGCTGTCTTTCCACTGCGCCGTGACAGTCATATCCTCGGCGGGCATGGTCGTGGGAATTTCCCTGTCCCAGCCGATAAAGGTATATCCTTCTCTTGTCGGGTCGGCAGGAGCGGTAATTGGTGTGCCGTAATCCTGCGTTATGGTAATATCCGCTTTGCCGTTTTCGGGTTTGACTGTGATGGTATATTGATTGATCTCCCACTTCGCCCAATATTCCTTATTGCCCGTTTCGGTGTTGCTGATCGCCGTAACAGGAGAGCTGGTCAGATTTTCGTTGTCATACCAGCCCTTGAAGGTGTACCCGGTGCGCGTCACATCTGTCGGGAGTGTTGCGCCCACGCCGTAGGTGTAGGAGGTGACATTGCCGCTGTTGATAGTGCCGTCGCCCGCGTTCAGCGTGACGGTATAGGTCGGGGCTGTCCACTGCACCGTCAGTTCCGTCACATCAGCAGGAACACTGGCACCGGGGGCGTAGGAATTGCCATTGCTGTCAAGCCACATAAAGTAACTGCCTGTATCTCCGGCCGGGCGGGTCAAACCGCCGGATGCAGGCGCGGTAAACTTGCTGCCGTTTTTCACGATGATGTGAATAGCATCGGAGCTGCCGCCCAGCTTGCCGCCGCCAAGGTTGAGGGTAACGGCTTTCAGCCCGTCAGCGCCCAGCGTGCCGGGGTTCGGGACTTCAAGGACGGGGCGGAAGCCGAAGGTCTGGTAAGAGGTATTGTAGCTGGTCCAGAAACGGGCCGAACGCTTCCACCCGCGAACCGCACGGAACGACGCCGAAATTCTTATAGTAGTATCTTGTCCACACGAAAGCATCTTCCCCCAGTTTTTGATATATCCGTCGTCCTTATCCAGTATCTTATCCCATTCGTTGCTTTTGGGCGTGCCGCGTTCTGAATCACCTGAGCCTGTATAACTACTTCCCACAGACGGTGCGCGCAGGGTATAGTCCACGCTGCCGGCGACATAGTCCTTGCCGAAAATCAGACTCGCAGTATCTAAGTCATTCCAGCTTACCGTATGCGTTACGACATAGTCCGCCACAAACAGGCTGTGGGGATATTTTTCCCGCTGTGCATACTCCTCGGTGGTTGCCATCTCCGATGTGAGCTTGTAGGCGTCCACCGTCCCTGCGTAGGTAAAGGGAACATAGTGCAGCGACGCATCCGGCAGGCTGCCGTTAGCCGTGCCGGGAATGTTCTCGCCGGAGAGGTCAAAGTAATACGTGCCGCCGGGAGCGAGGGAAAACTGCTCTTGATACCCAACGGTGAGATCGATGTCTACAAAATCGCTTGCATAGTCGGTCTTTTTTTCGCCGTTGCACTGCTCGCTGAAGACCTTTAAGGTATAGCTGCCCGGTGCAAGGCCGGACGGGATTTTGATCTCAACCGTTCCGTTTTCGACAGTAGGCTGCGCTACTCTGCCATAATACTGTGCGCCGCTGTTATCCGCAAGGATGACAGAGATATATTCATTTATCCCTGCGGTCGCCCCGGTGTAATGCAGCGTAACGGTATCGCCGGGGTCGCCGCTGACGGTTGTTTCCGTTACGGCAAAATTGCGGTTGCTGTCCTTCAACGTCAGCTTCCATTCGTTTCCAGTGTATTCGGAAATCGGGGTCAAGCCTCCGTCAGGCTTTCCTCCCACAGCGGCGGATGTAAAGAGTACGGAGCTTGAATTTAAGTTAAAAGCGGGACGAGCACACCACCAACTGTTGATAGCGTTCCCAGAGTAGACGACAGAACCATCACCACGCACGGTGGCGGCATCGTGATTAGAGTAACCAGGGGAGCGCAGCCACCAATTGCTTGTCGCCCAAGTCGGATGCTCGGGATCCACGACACGCAAATCCTCTTTTACCGCATTTGCCTCTTTTGAGGAAAGCGGCCAGAATACAGCGTTATCCACCTGCCCTCCTGCTACACAGTCGGTATTTTCTCCGGTGTAGCCTCCACTTGTAAGCGTCCGTTTCTTTACGGCAACATTTTCTTCTGTCGTCAGCTTTTTTGCAAGCGCGTCTATTGCGGTTTTCAAATTACTCGGTGCATATTCGTTGCTTGCTCCGAAATCGGCAAATTGCAACCCTGAGCTCATATTGCCCGCCGCAAGCAGGGTCATATCCCCCTGTGCGCTTGCAACACCGTTTCCGTCATAGCCGATAACTCGCCATGCAGCGGGATTTTTTTCATGGTCTTGCCCGAAATACACGGTCGGTGCGGTCGCTGTGTTTACATTTTTACTTAGTGCATCTGTGCCAAGCTGTATCGCAGCAGAGCCCGTTGCTGTCTCGCCCTCGGCAAATACGCCTGTCGGAACAAGGCAGAGCAGCATACAAAGGGTGAGCAGGATACTGAGTATTCGTTTTTTCATTTTGCATTACCTCCGGGTCGATACGATTTTTTGCGTTTCACGGTAAGCGCCGTGCAAGCGCCGCCGCTGATAAAGAGCAGTGCGATCCACAGCATAAGATTGTTGTTGTCGCCGGTCTGGGGAGACTTCGGCAGCTTCGCCGTTACGGTGTCGGCTTTGGCGATTTCCTTGGTGCCGTCTTTGTCACTGTAATACTTTCCGCAGCCGCTGC
>OKTR01000554.1_pt1 | contig 12527 bp, 10 predicted proteins | sample 1606431 | NCBI WGS metagenome assembly OKTR01 (sample SAMEA3879591, study PRJEB24766) | human gut metagenome | biome: human-associated habitat; feature: feces | place: USA | collected 1985/1987
GGTCAAGGGCAAAGCCGCCGCATACGGCGGGGCGAAGCCCCCTTGACAGCCCGCTCCCGCCTGTGCTCAATTACGGGCGGCGACGGGGGATATAACCGCAAGAGCCATATCCTATCGGGGCAGCAAAAAGCCTCTGGTCATAGTGGCCAGAGGTCGTTACTTCTCCATATCCATTTTCTTGTCGGGCTTGGCAAGCTCGGGCGGCTGCCGCTCTTTCCAGTCCTCCAGCAGCGTCATGATCTGGTCTTTCATCTGCCGGGGCGTGGCCTCCTTGCCAAAAAACTTTTCCAGTTCAGCGCCAGTAATGATCACGTCACGATCCTCCTTTTTCTTTTCTTCACACAAAATACCGTCGATCACGTCCGGGGAGAGCTTGTTTTCCTTGTCCAGCTCACGGAGCCGCTTTGCCTGACCCTTGGAGGGCGAAGCCTGCTGGCCCTCAATGGACACGGCGATATACTTCTGGTGCTTGGGCCGCACACGGGAAATTTCCACAGCCGGGGTAAAAGACAGCTTTCCGTCATCCATCGTCTGCTTCAATTCCGGCACAAGATCATTGAGCCAGATATACCGCTGAACGGTTTTCACACTCATGCCGTTGCGCTGGCCCACGCTTTCAAGAGAGAGCTTTCCGGCCTCTGCGCTGTCACCCCGCGCTCCCTGATGCTTGATGGCCTCATACTGCATTTTCAGGGACATAGCCTTTTCGCTGGGCAAAATCGTTTCACGCTGACGGAGGTTGTCGTCCGTCATAGCGAGAATGGCCTCGTCATCCGTCATATTGCGGACGATACAGGGCATATTACGATACCCGGCAAGCTGGCTGGCCATCTGACGGCGGTGGCCCGCGATGATCTCATAGCCGCCGCCCTCACGGGGACGCACCAGTGCGGGCTGGTTGACGCCGCCGTTGCGGACGCTCTCCACCAGAGATTTCATTTCCGCATCGTCACGGACGCCGAAAGGATGATCCTTGAACGGGTGCAGGTCGGAAAGGTCAAGATAGACGATTTCCTCTTTTTCGGCGCGGGTAGCGTCGCGGGGTGTAGGCGGCACTTCCGGGGCCGGAGGTGCTGCCTTTTCCTCGGGGGCTGCATGGGTTTTGCCAGCCTTGGGCGGCTTGGCCTGCTCCGGGGCCGTTTTTTCCGCCTTGGGCGGACGGCCTCGGCGTGGCTTCTCCGCCTTTTCCTCTTTCTTGGCCCCCGGCTCTGTGGGCGCAGCTTTTTCGACTTTTGCAGTGCGGCCCCGTTTGGGCTTGGGCTTCTCCGGCTCCGGCATGGGCTTTTCCCATTCCTGCTTGCTGTACTCGGTGACGGAAACGGGCGGGGCCTCCGGCTCCTTTGGGGTATCCGGCGGAGCGTCCCTTTCCGGCGCGGGACGCACAGCGGAAAGGTCAATCACCTTTGCGGACGGAGCAGGGCCGCTGCCCACATCAGGGATTTCGGCCTGCTCCTTTTCCGGGGCTTTTCCCGGCATTTCAGGCGGGGTCTGTTCCTCCGTGGTAGGGGGATGCTTGTTTTCTTCTGCCATGACACGAATAACCTCCTTGACAAGAATTTAGGCCACGCCGCACGGCTGGCCCATATCAGCACACAGAGAAAACGCTGTCTGCATACAAAAACACCGCCTATGTCCTGTTAGGCGGTGCATTGTGTAAGGCTTGGCAGCTCATTTTCAGTTGTTTTTCTCTGTGTGCCCTTGTCAAGCGATGTTTAATTGGATAGTGATATAATACGTTGTTTTTTTCAAACTCGCGCGGGTCATTGACAAAATCGTTATACATAGTAAATTCATCAATAATAATACTTGGGTTTGTTACAACGCTTTTCAAATAAACAGTTTCTTTATCTCCTGTGCGGGGATATATTTTCTTCTCCGATATAGTCATTTTATAATCCTCCAAATGTTTTTTATTATGCGACTATATCGGTAATTACAATGCAACGCTTCACCTGTATCACCTCGACAACTTCAAATTATCCTAAGCCTTATGCCCGCCGATTTGCTCGTTGCGGTCTTTAGCGGTCGCGCCTTCTTCAAGGTTCATGCCTTTCAGAATGGCGTTCTTTCCAAATTTCTTTTTGATTGTGAGCATGGCTTGTTGCATCTTTCTTTCCCGTTCAAGCTCCGCCTGCTCTTGTTCTCGCTTTCTCTGCAAAGCATCATAATCGGTAAAGATGTCGAGCTGCTCATAGCCGTCATCCTTTTGCGGAGCAGACGCTTCATCCACAACACGGGTTGCGGTGATGTTGAGCCGACGAACCAAAAGGCTCTTATCTACAATGCGGTCAAACAGTTCGGACACGGCTGCAAGAATTTTCTTTGTAGAAGAAGTATAGCCGTCAATGTTAATCGTTCCGTGTGCCTGCTTGGGAATTTTTCGCCCATAGTGGTCGGTGGTAATCTCGCCGTGATATTTTTCTTTGATTTTCGGGTCGGTCAGATTTTCAATATCGTAGCCGACAGTAATCACGATTTGGTCGGTCACAAGCCCTTTGCTCACCAAGTCCAGCACAAGCAGGTCAGCCATTTCTCGCAGAACGAGTTTTGCTTTCTCTGCCTTGTACGGACAATGGAGAACCTGTCCCGAACCTAAACTGTTTGTGCTTGGCTTATACGCCTTGATTGCTTCAATGGTGCAAGGCTCCCAACCCCAAGCGTGGTCGATAAGAAGCTCTGCGTTTTTTCCAAAGAGCTTATATAGCAAGTCCTCGTCCGTGATGGAGCGACGAGCAACATCGCCCATCGTGAACATTCCATTTACTTCAAGTTTATTTGCGTAGCCATTGCCGACTCTCCAGAAATCTGTGAGAGGTCGGTGCGACCACAGATTTTTTCGGAAGCTCATTTCATCAAGCTCGGCAATACGAACTCCGTTCTCGTCGGCTGGAATGTGCTTTGCCATAATATCCATAGCGACCTTGCACAAGAACAGATTTGTCCCGATGCCTGCGGTCGCAGTAATACCGGTCGTGTCGAGCACATCCAGAATAATTTTCATGGCAAGGTCGTGAGCAGAGAGTTTATAGGTGTTCAGATAATCTGTAACATCCATAAATACTTCGTCGATAGAGTACACCACAATGTCCTCCGGTGCGATGTACTTCATATAGACCTCGTATATGCGGGTGCTGTATTCCATATAGTAAGCCATTCTCGGAGGTGCAATGATAAAATCTATGGCCAGCTCCGGCTTAGCCTGCAGTTCGGAAAAGAGATACGATGAGCCTACGAGCCGTCGTCCCGGTGCATCGTGCTGCCTTCCTGCGTTCGCCTCCTTGACGTGCTGCTTAACTTCAAAAAGTCGTCCACGTCCGGAAATTCCATAATTTTTGAGTGACGGAGTAACAGCGAGACAAATTGTTTTGTCCGTTCGGCTTTCATCCGCCACAACGAGGTTTGTATCCATTGGGTCTAACCCACGTTCACGGCACTCAACAGAGGCATAGAACGATTTAAGGTCGATTGCGATATAGGTTCTTTGCTTCATCGTCTATGCCTCCGTTGCTTTTCTCTCCGTTCAGCTTCAATTCGCTTGGCTTTATCTTGTGCTTGACGTTGAGCCTCCGCATCGAGCTTTCTCTGCGTTTCAATATGAACAAGGTTATCATATTCAGTTGCCAACTGAATTGCTTCTTGACGTTTTTTATCAGCAAGGTCTCTCTTTTCCTTGGCTAACATCATCTTTTGATTTGCTTCAATTCCGAACTGATTAGTGTTTGCATCACTGCGTTCAAGAGCGACTATAGATTCTTTCGCTTGTTCACGACGTTCCTTTTCTTGTTGAACCAATGCCGTATATGCGGCAGATTCTCACTCAGCTTCCACTCGTTTATTATCTGCAATGCCACGCTTTTCTTCATCCGCTATTTTTTGACGTCTTTCCAACCATTTAACCATAAGAATAGGGTCTTCATAAATAGCTGGGTCTATATCTTCATCATCCTCAATCTCATCAAGGTCGTCATATTCCTCGTCTAAGTCATCGGTAAATTCCATATCTTGCATAAACTGTTCCTCGTTTTCGCCGATTAACTCAAGCTCAAAACTAATACGTTCAATTTCGTCGGTAATATTTCGATAACTTACGGCATCGTCTTTTCCTTCATATCTAACTGCAACATAATCATAACCATACATATTCTCGTAATAAGAAAGGTTATCACGGATTGCTGTTTTTATATCTTCCTTTGTTATCTCGTCATCATATATGTAACTGCCTTCTGTTACGGGTTTTGGAACCATCATATCAATAGGTATCATCCCGTAAGACGCTTCTTCAAGGGAAATGGGATGAACATAGTATTCTCTTGCAATAGCATAAATAAAATCATCAAAATACTCGTCGCAAGAGTGAAGGGATATATTTTCAATCGCAAAGCACTCAACTACATCATCATAATCATCGGAGATTTCAAACCAATCCGAAAGAATGTGAGATTTCGTATCGTCAGCGAATGAGAAAACAAAGTGGTTCTTGTTTTTGAATAAAACTATACTGTGGTTGTTATTCCAAAACTTTTGTAGTAAGTGATGTATGTCTGCAACTTCCTGGCTTCTTGAAGATTCAGAGAAGCTTACAGTAACAGAAAAGATTTGGACTCTTTCTGTCAATTCATCAACTACACCCGCCCATTCAACTTCCATAAGCAATGACACATTATCTATGTACGAAAGGAGAGCACGGTCTATGCTTGAAATAACAACATCCTTTTTTGAGTCAATATATATTGTTTCATTGGAACTGTGATTAATATACACAGGAGAGGGGGTAATCATATGTCCAGCCGCTACAAGCATAGATGAAGCGTACTCGTAAAATTGGTTGTCTTGCATATAACTCCCCCCATCCTGTTTAATTCATTATGATTTAGCCAAGTAATTTTGCAAGTTCATCCTCATAGGAAAGTCCTGCGATTTCCTGTCGGAAGGTAGAGAGAACCTCAAAGGCTTTATTTAGGTAATCCTCTCTGGTTGAGCAGCCTTCGGTAAACTGCTCATACATTTCTTCAATACCTCCACGAACATAAGAATGAAACAATTCCATATTCTTTGCAAATTCTTCCTTCTTATCTTCCTGCACATCATATCTAAATGCACGGTCAACACGAACATTGGGGTCCAATGTAGTTGTCTTATCCAGCAGCATTACCATTCGGTAAATGAAAACACAATTTTCACGTTCAGTTGCGTAGGCATCGGCGTATATTCTTGCTCTGTCATCAGAGCCAGAGTCCTTTGGAGCTGTACGCTCATATAAGAGACCCCAAATAGCGGCATTCATATAAACGTCGATATATCTCTCAAAAATTCTTGCGGCGGTAGGAGAGGTTTCATCAGCATCTTTCGCACCGGAGTTTTTCGCAGCCAAAAACTTCAAATAGGTTGCGTGTTTGCCGTTTATTGTATAATCGTTTTCAAACATTAGAAGTCCCTCCTTACTGCAAAACTGTGTGAGTTTCGCTGAGTTTCTTGAGTTCATATTGCTTGCCAACACGAGTTGCCATAACGGGTTCGGCGTATCTCCAGTCTTTCTGCATTACGAACATAATAACCTGTTCGGCAATTTCCGGTAGAACCTTGGAAATATTAGCAGTATGCGTTTCGTCGGCATTAGAGAACGGAGCGTCCATTACAAGAGGATACGGTTCAGAGGAAAGATTAAATCCTTCTTCGCCTGCATTAGCAATGAGTTTTTCCTTTGCAAGTGCAACAAGACCAGCAATAAATGCAAAGCTCTTAACACGGTTGGAACCTTCAGATTCACCTGCGGCAACCTCTTTATCTTCGATTGTGGTCAAGAGTGTAACCTGGTACTTCTGGTCGATAGAGACACGTCTATGACCGTGATACATCTGTTCAAAGATATTATTAACCTTCGTTTCAAGAGCTTCTCTAATAAAGGATTCCTTTTCTTTGTATGTAGAGGACAGCCAATCAAGGATTTCCTCTGCATACTTGATAAGCAGCATCGTTTCCTTGTTCTTTCCAGAGACAGCAATTAAGCTATCATATACCTTCTTGTATCGTTCAATTTCACTTTTAAGAGTGGCATCGTCACGAATTAAGCGTTCCTTCTTGGCATTCAAGTCTCTGAGTCGGCTCTTAACATCAATAAGCTCCGTTTCGTACTGCTTCATATTGTCTTTGCCCTTGATTTGAACGCTAATATCAGCAAGCTCATCCTCCCATTCCTGGATTCTTGCCTTGGAGCGATAAATCTCTTGATAGCGAGAAGTTAAGCTTTCAAATGTATAGTCGGCATTGCGAGAAAATGAGCTAAGTTTCTCTCTGAAATGACGAACTGTGTTTCCGATTGACTCCGGGGGAACATAGTTCAATTCTTCCATCAAATGATTGTACGCATCATTGCCCTCGCAAAGTTCCGCACCACAAATACAGCGACCTCTCTTTAACAATTCAAGAATAGTAGGAGCTGTAAGGTCACGTACTCCCTTGTCATCAATCTTGATAGCTGCGAGAAAATCGTTAGCTTGTCCCAACAGAGGCTGTGCGTACATCTGCAACGAACCCTTGCTGAAATCCTTAAAGAACAAGGAAATTGTACTTTCCAGAGTTGAACGCTCGGTACTAAGGCGACGTTCCAAATCTTCTTTTTTCTTTTGCAAGGTAGCGGTTGTCTGATTATCTCTCAAAATATCGTCGAGCTGGTCTTTACGAACTTCATATTGACCAATCTGAGAAGCACAAGTATCAATCTGCGTTTTGATTGCTTCTCGCTTTGCATCGGAACTGTGAATCATATCAAGAGCACCACGAGCCTTTTCGTCACCGTCCAGGTCCATAGCTCCGTACAATTTACCAAGGACAGTTTTTTTATTTCCTTTTGTTCCAATATGTTTAATTGCAGTGTCCATAATAGACAGACCCAACAAACCCTTAACTGCGTCCGCTACGTCTTTTCTCGTGCTGATACTTCTAACACGCTCTGTATCGAAGAAGAAGTAGGTAGAGAGGTCATACGGCAGAATATTCTCAATAACCTTTTGAACCTCGGTTGCACGAACAGATTCCATCTGTCCATCTTCTTGTTTGTAAGAAACCTTCACCTGTGCTTTTTTCATACCGGTAACTTTGTCATTGGCACAGGAGTAGGTTTGCGAGCGGGAAATTACATAGTCAACACCATTGTGAATAACGCAAATTTCAACGGAAACTGTTTCCGTGTCGCCATTATTCATTCCATTAGCGACTTCCAAGTTCAAAAGGAAATCGGGGTTGTTATCGAACATAACTGTTTCATAGAAACACCAGTTAAACGCCTGCAGAAGGGTAGTTTTACCAAAAGTGTTATCACCCAAAATGATAGTTACGTTCTGTTCAGGGTCACAGGAGAAGTCAACTGCTGTAATCCCTTTGAACTGTCTAAAGTTCTGCATTTTTAGAGACTTTATAAGCATTGTCCTTCCTCCTTAAAATCCTTTTTTCGCCACGGAAGTAATAATCTTACGAATGTGCTCAACCATTTCATCTGTGGTTTTTTCTCTTGTTCTAAGATTCGCTTGCTCCGCACGCAAAATCTTAACTTTCATTTCATTTAGCTTTTTAGGGTCGATTCCATTTTCATTAGACATAATCCTCGTCCTCCAAATCTTCCGTGTCAAATTCTATTCCGTAAGCACTTTGAATCTGAGAAATCAAATCGTCAGAATCAAAGGGATTTTCTGCGATAGCCGCAAAGTCTTTCATTCGCACTATTTCTCTTAATGCCAAAGACTTTCCGCTTTCTAATACCTCCGGTTCTACTTGGTTCGTAAGTTCCAAGGCAAACGGGAGCGTAATAAAGTCGTAAATAACAGCGTGAGTTTTTCCCTTAAATAAGCGAAGAACTCTGCCACGGCGCTGCACATATTCCTTGGGGTTAGTGCTGCTCGCCAAGATAAATGCAGTTTTGATGCTGGGGATGTTTACACCTTCATCGAGACAGCGAATAGCTACAACTGCCTGCAGGTGCTCACCCTCATCGAAGTCAGCCTTTATACGCTCTCTTTCTGCAGCATCTTCTTCGGAAGTGAATTTGGAAACTCTCATTCCCAATTCATTGCCTAACAAGTCGGCAACAAGGTCAATCTGTCTAATGTCATCAGCGTGAGCTTTTCCTTCCTTGTAATCCACATCGTGCATAGTAGTAGCTCCGCAATAGACCAACATATGATTATCGTCTTTATAATCTTGCATTAAGCCTCGCAGAACATCTATTTTTTCAACTGCACCCGAAACAAGTCGAGCTCGCTTGATAAGAAGCATCTTGGCGTACTCGCTAAGTACAACCTTTCCACGTTTGTCAGGATGGACGTTTTTCCTTATCTTTGCAGTAAGGTCTAAGTATTCCTCAAGCTCGGTTTCACTTAAAGATACAACAACGGGATAGTAGTAGTAAGGAGTGAGCATTTTGTTATCAATGGCATCCTTCAAAGTGTATTCAATACACTTTTCTCCGAAGTAGGCATACAATTTGCTTGTGCCCTCTGGGTCGCCGTGTCTATCAATCGTTGCAGAGAGTGCAAGGCGATACTTCATATTGTCCATAAGCGTAGTGCTAAGATTTTCAGCACCAAAGTTATGGGCTTCATCGACAACAAGAAGCACATTACCACGCATCTTCTTTACAATTCCTTGTACATAGTCGCTGGAGAATGTTGCATTTGTAGTAACAACGCAAAAGTGATTCTGCACTCCAATGTTAAAACTTGTAGCGGCAGTTTTAAGTCTTTCTTTCCAGTTCCTTTGCGATGAAGCAGAATAGCAGACGATAGGTTTCATACCAAAGGCAACAATGTCATCTTTCCATTGTTCCACAAGATGTTGGTATGGGCACACGATGAATACTGCCAGGTTGTTTGACGTTGCTTTGTATAAGGTTGCAATAGCAGCCAATGCAGTATAGGTTTTACCGGTACCTGTAGCCATATCAAAGATGCCACGGTAATCCTTTTCAGCCCAACTATTGATTGCTTCGATTTGATATGGACGCATTTTTACTTTAGAAGGGATGTGAGGTCCGTTATCTGCTTTAGTAGCAAAACTTTCATCATTGGATTCAGCATCAAATGATTTTTCATCCAAACTAAGGTCGGTATTATTATCTGTGCGATACTTTTTAACAATAAGGTCGGCAACTTTCGGGAAATCACGAACTCTGATGCTCGGCTCATAGTCATTCCACATGGCATTAAAAGCTGCTTGCTTTGCCATAACACGGTTTTCATCGCTCGTCCACGAAGTGAAAACATCAACTGCTTCGTAGTTCTGCCTAAACGCATTGAAGCTCTCGTTCATCGAGCCGGAAAAGGCGATGATATTTTGGTCGTTGTCATACATCAACCCCATTTTCTCGTGAAACATCCCCACTGTGTTGTCTGTTTCTAAAAATGCGATTTTGATTTCAAGAACGCCAGCAGCGATTAAATTTGACAACAAATTGAGCCGTGCCGTTTCCTCGGCTCCGATTGGCTCAGACAACTGCCGAATTAAGGCTTCTTCAATGACATCGTCACGGCGTTTTAATCCGTTGTTTATTGCTTCAATATCATTAGCTGATAAATGAGGGGATGCGATGAGCTGGATTTTTCCGCCGTTTTTAACGAGACCGCATATACCGGCAGACATTTCTACAAGCGCTGTTGAAGAAAAGAATCCAACCGCCCGTTTGTAAAGTACAGCCTGCTTCAAAACGGGAACGTAGAAATCTTTAATCACGTTATCAAGTCGAGAACGATACTCTGACTTAATATCAATGTTTAGAAATCCCATTAGTCCACCTCCTTACTTATAAGTTTTCTTCAATATAATCAAGCACGTTAATGAGTGCTTGATAATCTTCTTCGGTTGTAAAATAGCTTGTACTAAATCGGATTGTTCCTGCAGGATAAGTCTGCATAAACTCGTGTGCAAGAGGAGCGCATTGAAGTCCTGTTCGGACAGCAACTCCTGCCTTGTCAAATATTGTTCCTGCACTATCACTACTCATCCCGTCAATCAAGCAAGAGACTATTCCGACATACTGGTTTCCTGGATAGTTACCAACGACTTCGATAAACCAATAATTATGAAGAATATCGAGAAGTCGATTTCTGTTTTCTTTCTCTTTCTTACAGAGAACATCAGCCGTTGTTTCTAAAACCCACCCTAATGCTGCATACAAGCCTGCGATTCCGACAATGTTCAGCGTTCCCATTTCATATTTCTCTGGTAAAGCAGACGGCATATCTTGGTTTGCAGAATCGTATCCGGTTCCACCATACAAGACTTCGGGAAGGGGGAATTCCGGCTTCATAACAAAGCCAGAAATTCCCGTCGGACCATATAGTGTTTTATGCCCTGCAAAAACAGCAAAGTCAAAAACATCCATACCGATATTGGTATCTACAAGACCGGCTGTTTGTGCCATATCGAGCACGGTTACTGCCTTGAACTTTTTCGCAAGAGCAAATATGTCTTCGGCGGGTGCGACCAATCCAAAAGCGTTGCTTGCGTGACTTAATATAATCAACTCCGGTGCAGTGCTCTCAAATTGATAACGTATTCTTTCAAGGTCGTAACTCATTTCGTTTGTTACGGAAAGTTTATGAACCTTGATTTTTCCTACTTTTTCGTAGGAATGTAGAGTTCGAGTTACTGCGTTATGTTCAAAGGGGCTTATATAAACATTTGTTACTCCGGTTTTGATTATACCTTGAATAATCATATTCAAAGCAATTGTCGCCGTTGGAGTGAATATCACTTGCTTAGCAGGACAATGTAAGAGTTCTTGAATGCGTCCTCTTGTTTTAACAATTAAGCTGCCTGCGGATACAGCACCTTCGTAAGTGCCTCGACCGGCACTTGCACCATTGGACTTGTAAAAATCATTCATAAACGAGTAAACGACATCCGGCTTCGGGTAAGTTGTTGCGGCGTTATCAAAGTATGCCATATCCAATCCCTCCTTTAACATAATTTTTTCAGCACTTCCATTAGAATTTGGCGTTTTTCTTGTTCGGAAATAGAGTGTCCCATTGACTCAATATCGGATGTAATTGCATTAAGTAGCAACTTTCCTCGCTTGGTAATCTCAACTCTATCAAAGCGTTTAGTTGAAGATGTGCCGGATTCATCAATGAATGTAACTTGATAATTGTTTTCTGCTTCCGCTTCGTTTTTTTCCTCGGCTTTTGCGTGATACTGTTCAGCGGTATCTTTATATCGGGATACATTGCGTGTGAAACGTCCGTGCGTGCTGTCGTCCCAATCCTCAAGACGAAGGTCAGTAGCAATCTTTGCAAGCCGTGCTATGAAAGTATCTTCATCATTCGTAACAGAACGGAACAGCATAAGACACTTCTCGGTTCCGTCTGGGAACAACTGCTCAAAGACCGTTGTATCAAGAACCTCGCACCAATCCTTAATGACAGATGCCAGAGAAGTCATTTCAAATCGTTTACTCTTTGAAGAACCAAACAGCTCCTTGACTTCCTGTATCAGAGAGGAACGCAAGGTATCCATTACAGAATCAAAATAGTTTTTTGCTGCAGCTACGTTCTCATACACACCAGGTGTAAATTCCGCTGCATAACCAAATGCCTCTGGCATTTTCTCAAAAAGAAACTCGTGGGCACCTACATTTTGTCTTAAAAGACGAACGAACGACAAGTAGCGTTTATCGACTTTATCACCAGAGATTGTCTTTTTGATTTCTTTTGCATATTTCGGCAAAGACATATACCAGCGACGCATCGCCATCACAACGTACTCGTAGGAGTTGTTTGCTTTTTCTGCATCAATAATGTGCTCTTTGAAAAGCGCAGCAAGGTTATTGACAAACTGTTCCTTTTCGGGATTCCAATCCAAATAGCTTATATAGAAGTTCTTTGGTTCGGCATTGATTTGAAGCAGGGTATCTGTAGATGTTGCCACCTGTCCAAACCTGTCCGTAATGAGAACACTTCGCTTGAATTCGTGTATAACCGCCGCAAGGTAAATAGGAATCAATCCCTTACGCAAACCAATATGGTGTTCAGCACTTGTGAGGCGATAATACAATTCATCGAAGCAGCTCTTTCCGGTTTTTCTTGACTCTCTGATAAACTCAACCATTGTGTTAAGCACATTGGCAAGCTCTTTACCGTCCGGACAGAGGTTGATTTGAGAAACGCCCATATCATTGGTGAGCACACCGGTGCGAACTAAAGTGCTTCTCATTATTGACACTTCTTGTCCAGAGCCAGTCAATCCAAGTCCCTTTTCAAGCTCACTTCTCAGTAATCCAGAAATAATTTTACTTCTGCTGTTATAGGCGATAGAGGTAATATCATCTTTATTGATAGCCTCATTGTTGATTACAGGAGTCAAAGAAAATTCTCTGTCGCATATATCAGAAAGTAAACCTGTTAATGCAGATTTTCTGCTGATATGCTGCTCCGAGCCGTCATAAATATACCGAGACTTAAAGGTTTCCGGCTGGGTATATCCTTGTATAAATGTGGCAATTACTTCCCGAAGGTCCTCATAGACCACATCGTATTCGT
>OKTR01000560.1_pt1 | contig 12352 bp, 9 predicted proteins | sample 1606431 | NCBI WGS metagenome assembly OKTR01 (sample SAMEA3879591, study PRJEB24766) | human gut metagenome | biome: human-associated habitat; feature: feces | place: USA | collected 1985/1987
GTCGCGGGTGATGGAATACGTGGGGATAGGATACTGGAAACCGCGGCCGTTGGCGTCGCCCTCGATCATGATTTCGATAAAGGCCTTATTGACCATATCCATTTCTTTTTTACAATCCTTGTATTTGAAGTCGCACTCTTTGCCGCCGACGATTGCGTTGAGTTCCGCCAGATCGTTAGGAACCGTCCAGTCAAGCGTGATGTTGGTGAACGGAGCCTGAGTACCCCAACGGCTGGGCGTGTTGACGCCGTAAATGAAGGATTGTATGCACTGCTTTACTTCTTTATAAGAAAGGTTATCGACTTTGACAAACGGCGCAAGATACGTGTCGAATGAGGAAAAAGCCTGTGCGCCCGCCCATTCGTTTTGCATGATGCCCAAAAAGTTTACCATCTGGTTGCAAAGCGTGGAAAGATGCGCCGCGGGGCTTGACGTGATTTTGCCGCGGATTCCACCAAGACCTTCCTGAATAAGTTGTTTCAGCGACCAACCGGCGCAGTAACCGGTGAGCATCGACAAATCGTGGATGTGAATATCGGCGTTTTTGTGAGCGCGTGCGATTTCTTCGTCGTAAACTTCCGAAAGCCAGTAGTTTGCGGTGATTGCGCCGCTGTTGCTGAGAATAAGTCCGCCGACGGAATAAGTGACCGTGGAGTTTTCTTTCACGCGCCAGTCTTCAAGATGGACGTAATTGTTGACGACTTCCTTGTAGTCAAGTATCGTCGACTTCATATTACGGATCTTTTCACGTTGTTTTCTGTAAAGAATGTATGCCTTCGCAACGTCGGTGTAGCCCGATTGTTCAAGGACGTGCTCGACGCTGTCCTGGATGTCTTCGACGTGGACGAGATTGTTTTCAATCTTGCTTTCGAAATCGGCGGTAACGCGGAGCGTCAACATGTCGATGATTGCGGGAACGTACTGCTTGTTCTGCGCCTCAAACGCTTTGGTAATGGCGACAGAGACTTTGTTAAGATCAAAATCGGTTATTTTACCGTCTCTTTTAATTACCTGATACATTTTCCTCATTTCCTTTATAATTTCTTTTGTTGACTACTTTATACTTAACGACGTCGTCGTTTTGTTTTTATTTAGTGAAACTCTTTGCAATCCGTTGCGTCTTAAAAAGGCGCAAAATTATGACTTTTTATCGTTTTTGGGCACAAAAAGGGGAGTTTCCCGTGAAGATTCTTTGAAAAATCCAAGCGGATAACACCCTGACATATCGCTCTATTGCGAGTACATTCATAATAACACGCATAAATGCACGTGTCAATTGTTTTATATCAATATATTGATTTGTTTTTTTAACCGCACCACAAGATATTGTGGTATCAATCTATGCCGCGAATTTCAATTTTATCGACTTTTCCGTCGAAAATCGGCAATATTTCTTCCATTTCCTCTCTTGTCAGCCCGTGAAGTGTCTCGTCAATCAGATCGCCGCTGTCCTTAAATGCCTGAAGATAATATTTTTTCGCGCCCGAGATAAGGTCGGCAACGCCGTAAAACGAGTTTTTGTCGTTAAATTCGCGGACGACGGTCGTGCGGAATTCGTAATCGACGTGGTCTTCAAGAAGGTATTTCACGCTGCGTTTTATTTTTGCGGTGTCGTAATTTTTTATGCCGACGGACATGCCGTAATTTTCAGGGCTGTTTTTAATGTCCATCGCGACGTAGTCCACCGCCCCTTCTTCGACCGCGCGGATCAGCATATCGGGGTTCGTGCCGTTGGTGTCGAGTTTTACCTTGTACGAAAGCGACTTTACCTTTTTCATAAAGTCGATAAGGTCGGGGTTGAGCGTAGGCTCGCCGCCGGTGATACAAACGCCTTCCAGTATGCCCTGTCGCTTTTTAAGATACGCGAATATTTCGTCTTCGGGAATGACGGGTTGTCCCATCGGATTTTCGACAAGACTCGCGTTGTGACAAAACGGACAACGGAAATTGCACCCGCCCGTAAAAAGCGTGCATGCGGTAAGCCCCGGATAGTCCAGGAGCGTCAGTTTGTTAAGCCCGTGAATAATCATTCTTCTTTGCCCTTTTTTGTTTGTGATCGGATTACCGATATTTATTATAAGTATACCCCGAGCGCGCGCTTTTTCAAAGCGAAATACATCAAAAACAAACGGGCGCGGTCAATGAAAAATCGTTGACATTTTTTTCTTGCATGCGTATAATATGCTTATCTAAATATATTTGGAGGATTTATTGTTTATGAAAAAGAACATTGGCAAAATTCTTGCCGTTATTCTTGTAGTTGCACTTCTTGCAACCGTACTTTGCGCTTGCGTACCTTCTGATCCCGCAAAAGCAAAAGCAAACCTTGAAAAGCACGGTTACACCATCACCCCCGGTGTTGGCGGTATTCTTGATTTTGGCGAAAACCTCGGTCTTAACACAAAATACGAAGAAGTCGTTGTTGCGACCAATGGCGACGAAATGGTTACCATCGTTTACTTCAAAACCTCTGATGATGCTAAGTCTTATTTGAAAGAACTTAAAAACAACAGAAAAGAAAGCAAAGAAGAAATCAAAAAACAAAAAGACGAAGGCAAAATCGACGACGCTAAATACAAAGAGCTCATGAAAGACTTCAATAACTACAAATGCGGCAGAAACGGCAAAGCTGTTTATGCAGGCACCAAAGCTGGCGTTAAGGCTTGCAACTAATTAATAAACAACAAAAAAGAATCACCGAGCAATCGGTGATTTTTTTTGTGCTTTTGGTGAATTATACTTTCAAGTGCAACGCATATTACGACGTCTCGACAATGCCTTTTGTTCACTTCCGTGCAAAGCACTTTTGTCATTGCGAGCGAAAATATGGTGACCCCACGGGATACTGTGTACCCGTGGGGAAAAGGAGTATGCAAGCATAAGACAACCGACTGTTGCTTGCGACAATCGGTTGGTCAAAAGAGAAGCATACGACGCATCTCCCGGAAGGATTACCTTATTATCAAGCCCACGCAAGATACTTTTGTACTTGTGTGGAGAAAAAGGCGGAAACAAGCAAAAGAGTGAGCATTATCGCCTGCGATAATGCGTTTTCAAAATCAAGATAGGGGTCCCCAAAAGATACTTTTGTACTTTTGGGGAAAAGGAATAAACAAGCAAAAGACAAACGACTGTCGCAAGCGACAATCGTTTGGTCAAAAGCGCAGTTTATGACGCGTGCGCCTATAGGTCGTCCGCATCTTGCGTGGGCGTTTCAAGCGGCTCGTACGTTTCAAAAGTCATAAGCGCGGGGAAACAGCCGTACATTCCAAGCGGATCGTACATATTCGGCGCAAACGCCGCCTGGTTGATTTCATTTTTACTTTTCAATGATTTCATAAACCCTCCGCCCTTTATTCTGTGCAAAACGGAAAACTCTATTCGCCTCGAAAAAGACAATTCCCGCCTTTTGTAGGCGGGATTAATAATTAAGCCCCACAAGTACAAGTATCTTGTGGGGACCCCGTGTGATTTTCTCGGCGGGTATCAAAATACCAACGCCCATAAAACGGCGAGAATGCGTCGCACACTGTGCTTTTGATGCGGTTGCCCTTCCGGGAGATTGCCACGCTACGCTCGCAATGACATAAAGTGCGTTGCACGGAATACAACACACTCCCATAAAACGGCGAGAATGCGTCGCACAACTTCGCTTTTGAAATCACGTTATCGCAGGCGATAACGCTCACTCTTTTGCTCGTTTGCTCCTTCTCCCCACAAGTACAAAAGTATCTTGTGGGGTCCCCAAAATCCCTAAAAAGTCAGAATTTTGATGAGATTACGGGGTTCTTGACGGGTTTTGAAAATTCCAGTGTACTTTGGCGTACACGAATTTTCAAGTTCCGCCGAAAAAGCAAAATATCGCAAAATTATGACTTTTTATCCTTTGGTGATGGTATCGGTGTCGTCCAAGGAGGTCACATCTTCCACCGAAACTCCGCTGTCTTTGATATGCTCGATTTCGGGCGCGGCGTCGGGCGCGGCTTCCTTATGCGCTGCCGTGTTTGCGGACTTCCTGTAAATGACGAATTTCTGCCAGCAGAATTCCAGAACGCCGTTGATAAGCATTACGGTTGCTTCCGCAATAAGGCTTGCCCATTCCTTGCCGCCGAGCGCGGTTGACACGGCGTGAACGTACCAGGTCTGGAACGGATAAAACGGGACGTAAAACAAGAACGCGAGCGTCATTGCGACGGGAACGTTCTTTGCCGATTTGAACGTGAATTTGCGGTTTAACGTAAAGTTCCACAAAACCGACAGAGCAAGCGCGACGGTCGTTGCGACGAAGGTCGTCTTTTTCATTTCGGTGATGAAATTTATCGTGCCCCAGTCGAGTTTTGCGAACGCATAAGTCATTATCGTGAACGAAACGAACTGGATAATCCCCGCGCTTGCCGTGCAAAGTAAGTATTTGACGGCTTGCCAACGAGTGCCGTTTTTCTCGTTCATTGCCTTGAATTTCGCCTTTCTGTCTGCTTTTCTTTGTGCCTTTTCTTCGGGCGTGAGTTTTTGTTTTGCCATACTTTCTCCTTATTATAACGGGCGTCTGATTGCAGTGTCTTCCGCTTCGCCGCAGCAGTGAATATGCATATTGTTCATTACTCTGAATGCGTCGGCGCGAATATGGAAGCTTCGCAAGCCGTTAAGACGGACTTTCAGTCGCATGTACAGCATAAGACTTTTGCCGTTGTCGGGCGGGGGACATTGTGACACGAAGCAAGCGTACGCCGCTTTTGTTTTTTCAAAGTCTTTTTTGGTGATTTTGACGAATCTGTTGGGTTTACCGGTGAAATAGTACGCCAGAACCGTTGGTTTTGCAATTTGGGTTGCCCCGACGCTTTTCATCATATTGACGTTGCTGCACATAAAATACGCCTTTGACACCGCTTCTCCCACGCGAAGATGGTCGGGGTGGCTTTCGGGGTACAGTTTGTGGTCGGGGCCGATCACGACGTCGGGCTTAATTTCTGCGATGACTTTTGCGATTTCGATGCGGAGCGCGACTTCGTCGTACATGCCGCCGTCCTCAAAAGGCAGAAATCTGACGTCCTTAACGCCCAGAATTTTCGCGGCTGCCAGTTGTTCGTCGCGGCGGATTTTAACAAGCGTTTCGGGCGACATGTTTTCGTCTTCCGTGCCGAACCGTCCGTCGGTGCAAACGAGATAATATACGTCCTTCCCTTCGCGCGCAAGCCTTGCGACGGTGCTGCCCACGGCAATTTCGATATCGTCGGGGTGCGGCGCAACGAACAAATACGTCTTGAATTTTTCGATTTTCGGAACGGGTGCGACCGTTTTTATGAGCAATCTGTTGAGTAACATAACTTTCTCCCTATACAATCTTACAATATTTTAACACACGATATTTGTTAAGTAAAGGCTTTTCAAAAAAATGTGGTTTTCAGATGAAACAAAACAAATAAAAAACGTTATCCTGTCAATAGGACACTCTTGCTGTATAGATGACCATCTTTTTAATGAGAAATTGTCTGGTATCCTGGTTGAGTGTATTTTGGATAAGAAAATTTGCTTTTAATACCGTACAATGTTTATTCGGTTAATTTTATTATGAATTTTACATAAATAGTTTAAGCGTTTATAATCGGTCTTTGTCATTATGCGGTATTTATCCATAACTTGCCCACAGCGCGCACTGCGTTTATTTTCTTCCGTGCAACACACCTTAAAACGGCAAACGCCCCCCCAGCTCCTTAAAACGGCGAGAATTTGATGGATTTTTGATGTTTCTTGGCAAGTTCTTGCGAGGGCGCGTACTTTGGCGTACGTAACCGAGTAAGGTTTTGCCAAAAACTCAAAAAGGCGCGAATTATCGCCGTTTTAATAAAATAAAGGCTGCACCGTAATAGTGCAGCCCTTTGTGTTGTTTTTTACTTATTACTTATTTGTTATACGTTTGCGGATTGATGATCTGGATTTCAAAAGCCTTTTCCTTCGTTTCGGGAGTAATAAGGTTTTCGTTGTAATCGCTGTCTGTTGTCGGGTCGGATTCACAGAAGTTGACGTAGCCTTTGATCGAGAACGTCTTTCCGTAGACTTTTCCTTCGACAGTTGCGGTGCCGTACGTTACGCGGTCGCCGTCTTTCTTCGTGCCGATGATGACTTTAAGCGCGATGTCGTCAATGATTTCCGCATTTGCGCTTGTGCCAGCCGCCTCTATTTCATCATGGACTTTCCACGTGGTACCCTCAAGGTACGGGACGTAGGTCTTTCCGAGGCGGTATGCCTGACGGAGCAACGAACCGGCTTTGGTGTTTTTGTCGATATAGTTGCTTTCCGTGTATTCCCCCGCTGTGCGATTGAGTTCGTCTACGATTGCTTGTTTAAGGACGTCGGGCGTGTTGTCAAGCACGAGTTTGCCGTCAACAAACGAGAAGCCTTCATTGGAAAGATATGTCACGTTGTTTTTCTTTACGGCGAGTTCAAGTTCTGTATAAAGCACGTACGGGTACAGATATTTGTTGCCCGCGCTGTCTTCGACCACTGCGTAACCGTATTGTTTCATCGCTTCCGTGGTGGCGTTAGGATTATTCTTGAAGTGCTCTTCGCCTTTGGTCATATATTCCGCGGGACGGCTCAACAAAAGTTGTTTGCTGAGACCTTGCGCGTAAATTCCGCGAGCCGTCAACTTGTAAAGTTCGGTTTCGAATTCCTTATAAACCTCAACCGAGTCGTAAATCTGGGTTTTGAAGATAGAGTCTTTGCCATATCCCTTGAAGTATTTCATCGCAAGAGCGACCATGCTCACCGCGTCAATGGTTTTATTTTTGTTAATGGTTTCGTCATCGCTTGTCAGCTTATAATCAAACAAGTTGTTGAACGTCGTTCTAAGGAGGTTTTCACCGCCGATAACAAGCGCGTTGTCAAGTTTGTTCGCCTTAAGGTCATCCGCTGTATCGATGCCGATAAGTCCGTACACTGCGGGAAGGATTCCCTTTTCGCCATTAAACACCAAGTTCATAATAACGTCGGAAATCGTGATGTCGCCTGCCGACGCCGCTTCGGCTTTGTCCGCCTTATAGTTCACGAACAAGCCGTTGCCGTTCTTATTGATAAGGTAGTTGACAAGTTTCACGAAGTTGAGCCCTTTGACGTGCGCTTCGCCACTCGTCATCAGATGATCGATGGATTCATTGACTTTGGCGTAACTATAAGAAACGTTATATTTCGTATATTTTTTGCCGGCGTAGCCGTCTTCCGCAAGAATCGGGAAATAAGTTTCTGCTGTTTCGTCGGCAACAAACTTTAACGTGCCGTTCGCGTCAACCGCATACGAGCCGTCTTGGTTTTGAACAAATTTAACGCCGTCGTCGCCTGCTTCCGCAGTGACATACGCGCCGCGTTTGTAATTGCCGTTTCCGTCTGTTGCTTCTTCATAGACCGAGTACAGGACGCCGCCGACTTTGTCTGTGCCGTCCTCTGCATAGAAGCCCCATTTGCCGCCAACTTTCTTAAAGCCGTTGATACCGATTGCGCCGTTTTTACCGAGCTCGACGCACATATCGAGAATCGCGGGGAGAACGCCTTTGTATTCTTCCGCGATTTTCGCGTCGAGTTGCAGGTCGAAATCATCTGTTCCCAAGGGGACGGATTTCAGTTGAAGCCTTGCAAACTCTTTTCCGTTTGCGGTAATCGTTGCAACCGCGCGGGTGTTTTGGATATTTACGAAATCGAGCGTGCCTTTGATATTGAGTTTCAGCGTTTTGGGAACGATGAGCGTTTTCGTTTCCTTGTCGTATGTCAGATCTTCGCCGCCGACTTTGAATGTTAAGCCGTTGGGACTTGTGTAATCGTGTGCGACAAGGCTCAGAAGGTCTTCGCCGAAGTCGAAATCAAGACCTGCGTCGATATTCATTGCGCCGTAATCTTTTTGGTCTACAGCCGTCGTGGAAATCGCGTTTTTACTGTTTCCGATTTTAAGGTCGGTGATTGCAAGTTCGATACCGAAAGTCCTGTTTTCCGTACCTGCGGGCAGGTTAAGGTCGAGGAAGAATTTGCTCATCTTGCCGATGCTGCCGTTTGCGCCCTTTTCCTTTTCAAAGCCCAACTTGATTGCGCCGTTTAAAATAGGCATCTTATTTTCGGTAAATTCTTTCAAAGGATAGAGTGCGATCGTTGCGGAAAGTTTTTGCGACAGGTCGCTCTTGACGGACGCGTAACCTTTGTTCGCTTCTTGGAACTGACCGCTCTTCCAGGTGTACCAGGTAGGTTCGCTGAACAAGTTGCTTGCAAACGGTATGCCGCCTACGTCCGCGGTAAGAATGCCTTGAATGTCAAGGGTTTCGCCAAAGTAACTGTAAAACTTTTCTTTGCCGCCGAACATTGACGAAAGTATGGAGTTGACCGAAATGCCTTCGAAAGAAATGTTCTTGTCAAAAATCGTGTCGGCAAGGGTTTTCACAACCAATTCGCCGTTGTCGTCTTTAACATATTTGCCGTTAACTAAGTTGTAACGATTTCTGCTTGCCGCATTGACAAGCGTGTCGCTGTACGGCATATACTCTTTCTTTACAAACGTGTTGATGAGCCCGGTGATAACTTCGTTAAGGTCAAAGTCGCCGCCGTTGAAAGCTTCGACAACGCTCTTTACGATGTTGTTTTTGAGCAGCCCTTCGATCTTAGTGAAAAGCTCGTCTTTGACGGTTTGTCCGTTTGCAGTCTTGTCAAGTTTCGTAAGGTCAACGCCGACTTTGTTCCCTGCGATCGTTGCGTAAAGGAAGTCTTTTTCGTAAATAAGGCGGAAAGAATCGACGCCGTTAATGCGCGCGGACACATCGATATAAGTTTCGTTGTTTTCCGTGAGAGCAACCGCTTTCGAATATCTCGTTTGTCCTTCGTGGAGGCTTGCGTCATACGACACGTACTTGCCGTCGATAAGCACGTATGCGCCGTTTGCAGTGGCGATATATTTGTCGATGACGTTCTGACGGTCGAGAAAACCTTTCAGAGCAAGTTCGATCGGCATTTTTTCTGCGACACCGCCGTCCTTTTTAAGGGTGATTGTCGCGCCGAGGCTCAAAGCGATGTTTTTGCCGTCGGCAAGTTCAAACGAAGTGCCGTTTGCGATTTCTTTTGCGCTTTGGAACATTGTGTTGACAAATGCGTTCATCGAGGCGCCTGCTTGGTTGCCGGTGCTTCCGCCGCCGCCGGTTTCGCCACCGCCGCCGGTTCCGCCACCGCCGCCCGTTCCGCCGCCGCTTCCTTTATTGCAGGCAGCAAGAACTCCGACGCACAAAACGAGAACGCAAACTATTGCGAGTACTCGCAAAAAATTCTTGTTTTTCATTTTTCGTCTCCTTTCGAGATTTAAATTGTACACGCACGCGGACGTACGCATATCTCTACATCTTATATTTTAATATTTATTAGTTTTCTTGTCAAGGCTAAGTCGTGATTTCCGCCCGACGCGCGCCGTTTCGGGGTTATCGGCAAATCGTTTTAAGGTAATTTTTAACCTAAACGTTACAAATGCGCCCGCGTGTAATATTTTGCGAAAAACCTTTACATATTGTCCTTACGTTTGTATAATAATCGTTAGGAGGAATTTTATGCACGATTCGCACGTTCACAGTATTTTTTCGGACGACGGCATGGAGGCGGTCGAAGACGTCGTTGCGACGGCGCTTTCTCGCGGTTGCGACTATGTCGCAATCACCGATCACGTCAACCGCGATTATCAGGTCATCGGATATGACAACCCGCAAATAAATATGTCGGCGTACGTCGCCGCGATGCAGGACTTCAAACGCCGCTTCAATAAGAAAAACTTCCGCCTTGCCATGGGCGCGGAACTCGGTTTCTTGAAATCGGCAAACAATCTGTATATCAAAGACCTTGCCGATATCGACTTTGACGTCATTATCAACAGCGTTCACTGCGTGCTCGGCAGCGAGGTCTATTACGCGGAATATTTCAATAAGTGCCCCTATAAACACTTTGCCTATCTCGAATACCTGAAAGCCGTCCGGGAAAGCGTCGACGCGCCCTACCCCTACGACATTATCGGCCACATCGGCTATATCCAGAGAAACGCGCCGTATAAGGAGCCCGATATGTTTTACGAGGAGTTTTCGGACGTCTTTGACGATATCCTCACCGCCATCATCGAAAAGGATAAGTGCCTGGAAGTCAACAGCAAAACTTATCGCGGCGGAAAAACCACAAGCGAGTTTTCTTTGCGACACCTTTCAATCCCCGACGTCGACGTCCTGAAACGATACTACGAACTCGGCGGAAGGAAAATTTCTTTCGGCAGCGACGCACACCGCACCAACAGCATCGCTTACAATTACGACAAAATTGCGGCGGCAATGAAAGAAATCGGCTTTGAAGGTTTCACCCGATACGTGAACCGCGAGCCGGAACTTGTGAAGTTTTAATAAACCGAAAACAATACCAACCGTGAATAATACGAACTGTGCCAAAACGCCGATATTTCCGTGCTTTTCGGCACATACTCACTTGTAGTACAAAAAGTACAACTGCGTTCGTCTTTTCCGAAAATCATCGAAACTCTCGGTGGTTTGGTCTAAGGAGTATTGCCCCCGCGTTTTTAGGCGAAAACAAGGCACGCGAGCGGGTTAATACTGTATGTATAAGCCGTGAGCGCAACGAAGTTTTGGTCAAAAACGCAGAGCAAGACCACGGTTTGTATTATTCACGGTTGGTATACGATAACAAAAAACCGTCGTTTCCCGACGGTTTTTTCGCGCTTCGCGATTTATAAAACGCTTTTCGTCACGTTGAACTTTACGCCGTAAGAGTTTGTGACTTCGTGATACTCCGCGTTTTCAAAAAGTCCGCTCGTGCGGGACACGACGTAATCCGCGCACTCAAAAAGGGGCTCCGAAAATCCTTTGTCGATATGATATATTTCGAGCGATCGGCGGGCGGGGGTTTTAACCTTTGTGTTTCTGATTATTTCAAATAATTTTTTCATTTCGTTCACCTCTTGATTGCATTATTGCATACAAAATATGACAATACTTTGCATATTATTGAAAAATGTTTGATATTTTTTGTTTTTTCGCAAGGTGAATTTTTGCAAAAAGAAACGCCCCGAAAATCGGGACGTTCCTTTGATTTAGGTGGAAAGATTACTGTCGTAATCCGATAATAAGCATATTATGCGCCGACTTGAACGCTGGCATTGCCGCTGACTTGTACAACGTATTTCCCGTTTTCGACTTCCGGTTCACCGGGGACGTATTTTGCAACGCCACTGATGTCGACGTTCACGTTTGCAGAGCCTGCCACGATGACAACCGCCGTGCCGTTGATTGCAAAGTCGGTTTTGTCAAGGTTGGTTGCGTTTGCATTCGAGATAACGTTTGCAACGACGTTCACTTTCACAAGTTCTTTGTCGGTTGCTCCGACCGCTACGTCAACGTAGACTTTCGCGCCGGTTTCGGTATCGCTGATTTTGCCAAGTTCGACTTTCACGTTGACCTTGCATGCTCCGTCAACACCGACGTTAACTTCAACCACAACACCACCGTTGTCGTTGGACCATGCCTTGACGTTTACGCCAACACCGTCAACTTTAAGACCGGTGCCTGCTCCAAAAGCGAACACCATTGTGTCTTTTTCTTTGTCATAAGTGCAGGTGCCGCTGATTTTGACAAATTCTTTTTCGCCGTGCATTACAACCGCTTCAAATGCATAGTCTTCTTTGCCGTTGATATCTGCGTCTTCATCGTTTTTTACTTCGCCGTCTTTGATTTTCTTTGCGTTGATGTAAATCGTCGATACGTCGGATACGTCTTTGCCTTCGGCGTCTTTATAAGTGACGGTCACGAGCATTTTGTAGTTGTATCCGTCTTTGTCGGACGAGGTAATTTCAACTTCGACGCTGTGATCTTTGATGTACGCCTTTGCGTTGTTTACGTATTCGTTAAGGTATTTTGCAAGTTCGTCGGTTGCCGCGCTGATACCGGGGATTGCGCCGATGCCGTTAATGGTGAAAGAAGGATCAACGTTTTCATCGCCTTCCGCCGAAGCAGTGCCCGCTGCCGAAGAGTTCATCGCGACTGCGATTGCCGTGCCGAGAGTTTCGGCGTTGTCTGCTTTTGCAGGTGCGGTTGACTTATCCTTATTGCAGGCGGTAAGTCCGACCGCAAGAGCCGCTACCATCGATACTACAAGAAGTATTGCCAGGATTTTCTTTTTCATATTGAGTAAAACCTCCGTGTTTTTCAAATTGTTTTCGCAAAGTAAACAATCGACGAGCGCGTTTTATTGGGATTTTCTGAAAAATTTTTATTTTTTTCAAAAACGATATAATATTGATATTTCTTCTCAATTCTTATTTATATTAAATTGCAACAAAAAACCT
>OKTR01000562.1_pt1 | contig 12277 bp, 10 predicted proteins | sample 1606431 | NCBI WGS metagenome assembly OKTR01 (sample SAMEA3879591, study PRJEB24766) | human gut metagenome | biome: human-associated habitat; feature: feces | place: USA | collected 1985/1987
CCACCGGGCGCAGCTGGCGGTCGTATACCCGGATGCCGCTGCGGGACAGAATGGCCAGCTCCCCGTCGTCCATATACACCACGTCGCGGGTGTGGCACAGGAGTGCCGTCACGTCGGACGCCAGAAAGTTCTCCCCTTGACCGAAGCCCAGCAGCAGCGGCGCGTCCTTCCGGGCGGCGATGATGCGATCCGGCGTGTCGGCGCAGAGGATACCCAGCGCGTAGGTGCCTTCCACCTTGGAGAGCATACGGTTCACCGCCTCGAACACGTCGCCGCACTGGCGGTAGCCGTAGGCAAGGAGCTCCGCCACCACCTCGGTGTCCGTCTCGGAGACAAAGGTGCAGCCCTGCCGGATAAGCTCCTGCTTCAAGGGGGCGTAGTTCTCGATGATGCCGTTGTGCACCACGGCGAACTTGCCGTCGCCGCTGGTCTGGGGGTGGGCGTTGATCTCGTTGGGCTCGCCGTGGGTCGCCCAGCGGGTATGTCCGATGCCCACGGTGCCGTTCAGGTCGGCTCCGCCGTGGACGCGCTCCTCCAAGACCTTCAGACGGCCGGGAGCCTTACGCACCTGCAGTCCTCCCCCGCCGCAGACCGCCATGCCGGCAGAGTCGTAGCCCCGGTATTCCAGACGGCGCAGACCGTCCAGCAGCAGGGGGGCCGCCTGCTGCGTTCCTACGTATCCTACGATACCACACATAAGAGATCTTCCTCCGACATATTTTCCCCGCGTTGGGGCATACTTTCTCGGAATACAAGTTTCCGAAGGGGTGTTTTTATGGCGACTGCCTTTTTCCGCACGGTGATACTCTATCTGCTACTGATCGCGGGGCTGCGCCTCAGCGGTAAGCGGCAGATCGGCGAACTGGAGCCCATCGAGCTGGTGCTGACGCTGCTGATCTCCGATCTGGCGTCGGTGCCCATGCAGGACTTCGCCCTGCCGCTGTTCAACGGCGTCATTCCCATCATCACGCTGATCGCCCTGTCCACACTGTTCAGCGCCATCAGCCTGCGGAACGTACGCTTCCGGGACCTGGTCTGCGGCCAGCCAGCCCTGGTGATCGTGGACGGCAAGCTGCGGCAGGAGACCATGCGCCGCAACCGGCTGACGCTGGACGAGCTGCTGGAGCAGCTGCGGGGACAGGGGATCACCGATCTGGACGACGTGAAGTACGCCGTGCTGGAGACGAACGGCCGGCTGTCTGTGCTGCCCCGCAGTCCCCTCCAGCCGGTCACGCCGGAGCAGCTGGGGCTGGACGTACAGGACGATGTATTCCTGCCCATCATCCTCATCAACGACGGCCGGGTGCTGACGGATAACCTCCGGCAGGCGGGCCGCGATGACCGCTGGCTGGGACAAGAGCTTCACCGGCAGGGCATCGCCCGCAGTCAGGACGTGTTTTTGCTGTCCGTGGACCAACAGGGCACCGTGGTGTGTCTGAAAAAGGAGGCGGCGCGATGAAGGCCGTTCGCTTACCCATAGGGGTGCTGGCAGCGGTGCTGGTCTTTACCCTGTGGAACGCCGCGTGGGTCACGGATCGCTGTGAGGAATGGGCGGACGCGCTGGACGGCGTGACCGCCGCACTGGACGGCGGCGGCGATGGCAGCGTCGCGCTGGAGCGGCTGTGGGATATGTGGCAGGAGGTGCAGGGGTATATGCACATCGTGGTGAGCCACACAGAGCTGGACGAGGCAGAGTCGCTGCTGGCGCAGGCTTTGGCTCTGTGCCGCCAGAACAGCACGGAGGATATGTACCCGGTGCTGGCGGAGCTGCGCCATCAGTTCCGGCTCATCGCCGAGACACAGCAGATCAGCGCGAAGAATATTTTTTAGCTTATTTCTCGCTGAGGAGCTTGTTCAGCTCGGACATGAAGGTGTTGATGTCCTTGAACTGGCGGTAGACGGAGGCGAAGCGGACGTAGGCGACCTCGTCCGCCTTCTTCAGCTTCTCCATGACCTTTTCGCCGATCGCCACGGTGCTGACCTCACGCTCCAGAGAGTTTTGCAGCTCCTGCTCGATCTCCATCGCCATGTGCTCCATGTCCGCCACGGGCACAGGACGCTTTTCGCAGGAGCGTTGGATGCCCCGCAGCACCTTGTTCCGGTCGAAGCTCTGGCGGGAGCCGTCCTTCTTAATGACCACCATGGGCAAGCTCTCCACCGTCTCGTAGGTGGTGAAGCGTTTTTCGCATTGGAGACATTCGCGGCGGCGGCGGATGCTGCTGCCCTCCTCGGCAGGGCGGGAGTCCACGACCTTGCTCTCTTTATAACCGCAATAGGGGCATCTCATCTCTCTTAACCCTCCTGATTCCTGTGGCAAACCACATAGTCGGAGGTATTATAGCACATTTCCACAAGATGTGGTAGTGTTTTTTCAAATTTTCGGCATAACGGGACGGCCTGCGCCATCAAAGAGGTAGCGCACGGTGTCCTGCCCCGGCAGCGCGAAGCAAAACAGCTCCGGCAGCGGGAAAACGTCCCCCGCCCGGAAGGGCAGCGTCACCTCCGTGCAGCCCTCACGGCGCGTCAGGTGCGCCGAGGGCGGCAGGCAGGAGAGGAAGCCGGGACGCGGCGGCGCGTCCTCCGCGCAGACGCGCAGCTCGCCGCGGAGGATGTCGCCGGCGGGAGACAGCAGCTCACGGGAGAAGCGGCGGCGAAGCGCGCCGTCCTCCGTGACGCCCAGGAGCACCTCTCCCCCGCTGCCGCACAGGTACAGGCGGTACAGCCCCCGGGGCACAGCGGCGCAGGCGGCGCGAAGCTCCGCGGACTCCGGTGCAGGGCGGACGCACAGCGTACCCACGCGGCTGCCCCGCAGGCAGACGGGATATTCCACCGCCCATCACCTCCTCCCACAAAAAAAGCGGTCCGCTCACACCGTAAGGGTATGCGCGAACCGCTTTCCTCATGTCAAATGCCATATCGTCACACGAGATGGCTGCCCGTCAGCCCGAAGCTGACGGCGATGGCGGCATCCACCTTTTCCATCACCGCACCGTCCACACGACCCATCCGCTCCCGCAGACGCTTTTTATCCAGCGTGCGGATCTGCTCCAGCAGGATGACGGAATCCTTGGGCAGACCGCTGCCCTGCGCCGCCAGCGCAATATGGGTGGGCAGCTTCGCCTTGCCCAGCTGAGAGGTGATGGCGGCGGCGATCACGGTGGGGCTGTGGCGGTTGCCGGTATCGTTCTGCACGATGAGCACCGGGCGCACGCCTCCCTGCTCGCTGCCCACCACCGGGCTGAGATCGGCATAGTAAATGTCGCCGCGTCTGACAGTCGTATCCACACAGTTCACACTCCGAGGCAAGAAGTACCGGAGGGATATGTCCTCAGGTCACTTCCATTGTTCCCGCAGCGGCAGGATTTATACGCCCCCGCAGGGCGCAAATTCCTTTTGTCCCGCCCGGTCTATCCTATGCGTCTGCGGGATAGGAGGTGTCAGAACCGAAGAAGAAGCTCCTTGTCGATCTCCTTCCCCGCCTTGTAGTACACGCGGGGCACACGGCGGCTGACGGCGCAGGTCAGCTCATAGGGGATGGTCCCGGCGGCAGCCGCCAGCACGTCCACCCGCTGCCGCTTGCCGAACACCTCCACCTCGTCCCCCACCTGCACCTGCGGCAGCTCCGTCAGGTCGATCATGGACATATCCATGCAGATGCGTCCCCGCTGGGGAGCTGCGCCGTGCTCCGTCATAAGGGAGCAGCGATCCGACAGGCAGCGGAAGAAGCCGTCGGCGTAGCCGTAGGGCACCACGCCCATCCGCGTGACGCGCTCTGTGGTGAACCGCCGCCCGTAGCTGACGTCCGTGCCCGGCTCATAGGTCTTGATGGTGCTCACTGTGGTCTTGAGCGCCATCACCGGGTGCAGCCCCAGCTTCTCCGCCAGGTCGCCGCAGCCGTACAGCAAAATGCCGGGACGCACCATGTCCATATATGTCTCCGGGTACGACGCCACGCCGCCGGAGTTGGCGCAGTGGCGGAGGGCGAAGCGTTGACCGCGCTGCGCCTCCACCGCGTCGATGACGCGGCGGAAGAGGGACAGCTGCTCCTGTGTGTAGGCGCGGCTGCCGCCGTCCGGCTCGTCCGCCACGGCGAAGTGGGTGAAGATGCCCTCCGCCCGCAGACCCGGCAGGGCGCAGGCCGCGCAGATATCCGCCGTGCCGGTGTCGAAATGCCTGCCGGAAACCAGATATCCCAACCGCGACATACCGGTGTCTACCTTGATGTGCACCGTCAGCTCGCCGCCGTGGCGCACCGCCTCCTCGCTGTATTCCAGAGCCTTCGCCTGACAGGACACCGCCTGGGTGATGTGCAGGTCCATAAGGCGTCCCACCTGCTCCCGGGGCGTATGCCCCAGGATCAGAATGGGCATGGTGATGCCGTTGCAGCGCAGCTCCGCCGCCTCGTCGATGCTGGACACCGCCAGATAGTCCGCGCCCAGCTCCTGCAGTGTGTGGCTGACCTGCACGGCACCGTGGCCGTAGGCGTCCGCCTTTACCACCGCCATCAGCTCTGTCCCCGGGGCCAATGTGTTCCGCAGCACCTGGGCGTTGTGCCCAAGGGCCGCCAGATCCACCTCCCGCCAGGCCCGAGCGGTGGGGCTGGGCTTCTTTTGAAGCCTCAGCAGGCAAGGGGCGGAGAGCAGCGCACTGAGCGCCAGCACCACAATAAAATGGAGAACACTGTTTTCAATGAGCATTTCTCCCAGTCCCAGTAGCTTTGCCGCTCCCCGGACCAGTACGATGCAGAGGGGATGGAGCACATACATGGCTGTGGAAAATTCCCGGACTTTCCTGGACTCGCCCTTGTTTCCGCCCAGCAGCAGAGAAAAAAGGCATACTATGCACAGGGGGAGGGCGAGGTACATGCTGTCGTGGCGCTGGACATCCATGCGATGGAGCCACAGCCCCTCGGCGCTCATGGCTGCCAGAGAGAGGAAGAAGCCCGCCAGAGACAGCTTTTGGTTCCACCGCCTTCCGGCGGCCCCAAGCAGAAGGAACAGTGGCGCGAAGAACAGGCCATTGCGGGTATAGCCGCACAGTGTAAAAATGCCGTCGTAAAGGGTCCGAAGCAGCGGGATCTGGGAAACCAGTCCATAGTAACTGTCCCCGCCCAGACCGATGAGATAGAGTAGCGCCGCCACAGGCAGAGCTACCCGCAGGCCCAGCCGGCTGAGCCACCGGGCGATGACGATGCCCAGAATGGTCGCCGGGAAATACCACAGGTGGTAGAAGGTGCCGTCCACCAGCAGTTTCCGCAAAACATCCGCCGGACCGGTGAAGCTGCCGGCATAGAGATTCACTGGCAGATACAAAAGGATGCAGACGCCGTAGAGCAGGCAGAGCTTTTTCAGCTGCCGCCCCACACCAGCCCAGTGATTCCGGCTCAGAAAGTACCCAGTGGTCATCAGAAAGAATGGGACTGCCACCCGGGCCAGTACCCGGGTAAGCCAGAAATCAGCCATGGCAGACACATCCGCCAGGGGCGAGGTGTGGTTCATCACCACCAGCAGGACTGCCGCCAGACGAAAGAGGTCCAAAGTCGGGACGGTTTTCTTAGCCGTTCTCATGGGTATCCCCCCACCATGTCAGGATAAATCCCTCCACATTGTCGCCGGATATCTGGCAGCAGCCCTCCGGCACTTCCACCTCTGTGACGGCTCCGGCGGCGGGCACATAGAACACCTGGGCCATGCGGCCGTTTTCCAGAGCGACGCTCCGGGGACCCTGCCGCAAAAAGTCCCGGTACTCCTCCAGACACAGCCCGTTGGTTTCCATCAGCTGGGCGTGGGGCGCCCCCACATAGCGGAAGTGCCACGGCTCAGCCGAGATCCCGGTGACTTCCTCCTTGCCCCGCTGGTAGCGTTCGATAAAGCCGTACCGGGCCGCCAGACGCCTAAAGCTTCCGCAGACGCCGTCATAGGGAAAGGCAGGCCGGATGAAGTCGATGTATCCGGCAGCCTTTCCCAGGTCGATGGCGAGGCCGGTCTGATGCTCACTGCATCCTGGAAGGGCCACATACTGGCGGGTAAATGTCTCCCCATGCTCCGCCATGGAGTCGTCCCAGATCCGCTGCTGTTCCTGCTGGCTCCGCCAGCCGGACACCGGCACGATCTCCCGCTGTCCCCCCGCCTTTTGGATACAGGCAGACAGTAGCTGCCGTGCCCGGCTTTCAAGAAGAATGTCGGGGTGGTGCGGGTCCACCGAGGTCAGCGCAGATCGCTCTTTTTCATGCAGGGGATGCGCCCGGTTGACCAGGACCAGCGGCCCCTGAAAAATCTGCTCCCGGGGAATCGACACGGTTCTCATCCCGCCACCCCCAACTCGATCAGGCGGGTCACCAGCTCCCCAAAGGAAATGCCGATGCCCTGCATCATGCTGGGGTAGCGGCTGTGGGCGGTGAAGCCGGGGATGGTGTTGACCTCATTGAAGACGATCTCCCCATCCGGGGTGAGGAACAGATCCACCCGGGCGAATACCCGGCAGTCCAGGGCACGGTAAATGGTTTTTGCCGCTGCCTGGATCTCTGCCGCCTTCTCCGGCGGGATGCGGGCGGGACAGTGGATGGCGGAGGTCTTTAAGGTGTACTTCTCCTCATAGTTGAAAAAGCCCTCCGACAGCGCAATCTCGTCCACCAGACCCACGGTCAGTTCCTCGTTGCCCATGACCGCGCAGCCCACCTCAAAGCCGGGGATCGTCTCCTCCAGGATCACGGCGCTGTCGTGGCGGAATGCCTCCTCCATGGCGGCGGGCAGCTCTTCCGGCCCGGAGACTTTGGTGATACCGAAGGAGGAACCGGCCCGGACCGGCTTGACAAACACCGGGTATCCCAGTTCCTCCGCTGCCTGGGCGATCCGGCTGAAATCATCGCTGGAATGAAAGACGTGGCTCCGGGGGACCCGGATGCCGGCCAGGGCCGCCAGCTGGTGGGCCCGGTCCTTGTCCATGCACAAGGCGCTGGACAATGTCCCGCAGCCGATGACCGGGACCCCGGCCAGTTCAAAGAGTCCCTGTACCGTACCGTCCTCGCCGTTCTTGCCGTGGAGGACTGGGAATACCGCGTCAAAGAGGAGACGGCGGCCGGAGCCGTCCAGCAGTAGTAAAGCGTGGGCCTCCCGTTCCACCAGCGGGGTGCAGGGGATACAGTCTGCCGCCTGCTGCCAAGTACCGTCCTCCAGCCGGGAGAGGTCGCCGGTATAGCAGAGCCACTGCCCCTCCCGTGTGATGCCCACAGCCAAAGGAGTATAGCGGGCGGGGTCCATGTGGGACAGCACCGCATAGGCGGAATGGAGAGAAACTTCGTACTCCGTGGAGCATCCGCCGAAGAGAACGAGAATGGTTTTCATGGGATAAGACCTCCTAATCAAAATAAAGCGCCTGGTTCTGATACTGAAATGGTACCAGAACCAGGCGTTTCATACTTGTCTATCTACCAACGGATGCCTTGCAAGTTTTCTGCGAAATTCTTGTGATTTTCTTACGGCGCTTCTGAATGGTCTGACGGAAGACAGATGGTGAAGGTGATCCGATCCTCGGTGCTGTCCGCCCGAATGGTCCCGCCGTGGAGCTCCACGATCTCCTTGGCGATGGCTAAGCCAAGGCCCGCACCACCTGTCCGGGTGGCGCGGGAGCTGTCCAGACGGAAGAACTGTTCAAAGATCCGGTCCAATTTCTCCTGGGGGATGTTCTTTCCCGCATTGGAGAAGGTGAGTACGATTTTCCCGGCCTCTATCCGTCCGGCAATTTCCACCGTGCTGTCCGGCAGGCTATAATAAGACGCGTTGCGCAGGAGATTATCAAAGACCCTTGCCAGCTTATCCGGGTCACAGGAATAGTGCAGCTTGGGCGGCAGATCCAGGCTGCATGACAGCCCCGATTCTGCGAAAATGGGGCGGAATTCGCTGGCGACCTGCTCCAGCATCCGCGTCAGGTCCACGCTCTGCCGCTCCAGCTCCAGGCGAGAGAGGTTGAAGCGGGTGATGTCGAAGAACTCGTTGATGAGGTCCTCCAGCCGCTCCGCCTTCTCCAGGGCGATGCCGGTGTACCTGGCCCGGATCTCCGGGGAGATCTGAGGCTCATCCCGCAGGAGGGTCAGGTAGCCGATGACGCTGGTCAGGGGCGTTTTCAGGTCGTGGGCCAGATAGACGATTAGGTCGTTTTTCCGCTGTTCTGCCTCCCGGGCTGCCCGGGCGTCCCGGAGAGCCTGCTCCCGGGCCAGATTCAGCTGGATGGAGATGTCCTCCAGGGAATCCGGCAGCTGGATGGGCTCCTCACTGGGGCGGGATAATTGCTCTGCCGCATTGGCCACCACGTCCAGCTGCTTGATGGGCTTGGAGATAAAATAGAAGCTGATGACCACCCAGCCCGCCAGCACTGTGACGATGCAGACCAGAACGATGTAGTCTCGAACCCAATTCAGGAAGTCGTAGAGCGGCGAGGGCTGCCAGGTGATGCTGGCGCAGATGATGAAGCCCAGGAATGCCAAGGCCATCACTGCGACCACCCAAGCCATGAGGACCAGCAGGTAGCCGCCCCAGATGCGCAAAGATCTCCGGCGGCTGCGGGTATTTCCTTTCTTACTCAATGGTGTACCCCACCCCCCAAACGGTCTTGATGAATTTGGGCTTTCGGCTGGGCTCGTGCATCTTTTCCCGTAGCCGGGCGATGTGACTCATGACGGTGTTGTTGCTGTCCATAAACGCCTCGCCCCAAACATGTTCAAACAGTTCCTCGCTGGACACCACATTCCCCCGGTGCTCACATAGATACCAGAGAATGGAGAATTCCAAGGGCGTCAGGGCCAGTTCCTCGCCGAACAGGACGCACTTGTGAGTGGCCTTGGAGATCTGAAGGCCTCGAAAGTCGTATTCGGTGACCTCCTGGACTGTCCCCTCCCTGGGGTTGTACCGGGTGTAGCGGCGCAGCTGAGTCTTGACCCGGGCCACCAGTTCCAGAGGATTGAAGGGCTTGGTGATGTAGTCGTCCGCTCCCAAGGTCAGCCCCATGATCTTGTCCATATCCTCCACCTTTGCGGTGAGCATGATGATGGGGAACAGGTGGTCCTCCCGGATGCGCTGGCAGAGGGTAAAGCCGTCCATGTCCGGCAGCATCACATCCAGCACCGCCAGATTCAAGCGTGTCGTCCGCACACAAGCCAGGGCGTCGGAGGCATTATAGAATTTGTGGATGGTGAAGCCTTCGTTTTTCAGATAGACCTCCACCAGATCTGCGATCGCAGTCTCGTCATCGACGACTAAAATATGTGTAGCCATAGTTGCCGGCCTTTCGTGTTTTTCTGCATTATAGCACGGAACGTATAAAAAAGCGAGTATGACTCTTGATTTTTCCTAAACATGTCCTAAAGGGGACTGTTGCGGTCTCCTGTCTGCGCAAAATTCTCACCAGACTGTATCGAAACTACGATCTTCCAGACTCCTGATTTCGTAGGGTCGAAGTCGTGAAGCTGCGCCGCAGTGCTCTGTCATCCTTCGCTGGCAGGATCGGTCTGCGTATCATACGATGAACATTCCTCCAGATCTGCAGCCTGCTACCCGGATAGGCTTTTTTCAGCTTTGTGACAGCACGCTCCTTTGCCTTTTCCACGGCGGACTCCTTCATCATGTGGTACATTCCGATTTCCTTCAGCGAAGTTTTTTCAAATCCGAATACGCCGTAGAATTTTCCGAGGATGTCCCTGTCCTTCTTCGGGAGAGCATCAAATAGTTCCTGCAGCAGCTCAATGCAGACTTTTCGATACACGACCTGCTCCGCAGAAACAGAGAGATTCCCAGGCATCAGCCGCTCAAAGGGATCACCGTCATAGCTCCCAGGGATAAGATCATTGACACCAACAAAATGGGTGTTGTAACGGATGTGCTTGACAGCCTGTTCCAGAAGGACATCCATTTTCTCCGCGATCTCTTCGATGCTGAACTGACCTGAATGATATAGCCTTTGTGCCTGCCGGACAGCATCCATCTCGTGCTTGCTCAGAGAAAGATTTCCGATATGTTGCTCCAGCCAACGGGTCATCCGGCCTTTCAGATGTGGGTACAGGTAGGTGGCAAGCACAGCACGGCTCTCATCGTATTCTCTGCTCTGGACCCGTGTCAGAAATTCCAACGCACCCTCGCCGCAAAGATCCTCCAGAATCGTTTTCGTATAGCCGGACAACTCTCCCGGTCTTTCCCTGTCCATATGCAGACAGTTGAACTCTCTGGCAGTCTCCCGGGCGATGCGCCGGATCAGCCCGAGATTCCTGCGGTACAACTCCTCCAGCGCGCGCTCATCACCGCCGTAATATCGGCGGACCAATTCCTCATTGGTCATGGGTCCCACCCGCCTTTGCTTTCGGTGGACGCCCTCGGGGCTTGCTCACTCTGGTGATGCGGCAATATTCATACACTTGCGCAGTAGATATTTGTTCAGAAAACTCCTCAACAGAGATATCCGGGCTGCGCAGCGCATCGTAGAGCCGGTCTCGCACATGATCCTTGGCTCTTCTGGCATCCTCCTGAGAGATAGCTCCCCGCTGCATATCCTTCGTGATCCTGGAAAAGGCAGTCAGCTTGGCCTTCACCTTGGGGTTGTTCTTTGCCAGTTCCTTTTGAACTTCCACCGTGCCAAATTGCCGACAGGTGTAGCCAGGAGCGTGGGGACAGGCCCCTTCGCAGTACAAAGCGTGGACGCCGCTCTTCAGCATGAAGTATTTCCCGCAGATGATGCAGCGGCGGATGTTGTGTCCGCTATTCAGGGCCAGCATATAGTCTGCCTTCATCAGCGCCTGTAAGCTGTCCGTCACATGCTCCTGACAGATGGCCATGGAGCCGTCCGGCAGCTCCCGCGGGACATAGGAGAGCATATATTCATCGTGTCTCCTGTAGCAGTCCCCGTGGTAAGTGATGGGGTTGACGATCAGCTTCTCTGCGGTGCGATCATCGTTATAGAAACCATAGAGCGCTGCCGCATAACTTTCCGGCCCATTGGTCGTGAGTGTGGAGAGGATAAACTTGATGAAATTCCGGATGGTAGGAACAAAGGCACGGATGTCGTGAAGATACATCATGTAGCGGTCGATGTATTTCTTGTAGGCACTCCAGGTATCTTCGCACGCTCCCAGGAGGCGAAACATCTCGTAATAAAACAACTCGCCCTTTTCCTCGCTGCCCTCTCTGCGACGAAACAGATCCAGCAGTCCCAAGGAGATTTCAGGATCGCTGTCCCCATCATCGCTCTGGAAGAATTCTTCCGCTGAGGCGCTGAGAAGTTTTGTCTGATCATCCTCTGAAAGGCTGTGCTCCTCGGGAGGAAACAAGCTGAACTGTCCTGTGATCTCCCGTATCACCGAAAAGAAAGCGTCATAGCAATCGTCCGGTAGCAAGCGGAACACAGTATATCGGCGAAGTTCCTGACAGAGCTGCTCCATCTCATCATTCAGTTTCCACCAAAGTTCACTCTTGCGGACATACTCGTAGATGTCCATAAGGGTACGGATGCGCACCATCCGTTCGTGCAGAGGGTGGTAGTCATCCGGTGATAGATTCAGCAGATCTTCGGTCAGCCTGCCTGCCTGCCTCAAACTGCTGCCCGTTCAGCTCCAAGGTGCTGCCGTAGGTATAGAATATGATGCTCCCCTCCATTTCCGCTGGCCCCCTCCTCTGCAATAATTTGTCCTACTTGATTTTTAATCTGTCCATGCTTTTTATCAGGATACCATCTTTTCCACCACAATACAAGCAGAGGGGCAAGGGGATGCTCAAAAGTCCTGTGGGCACTGCTCCTCTAAAAGAATACTACTCCCACTTCTTTCGAGGTGGGAGATTTTTGTATTCAGATATTTTGAATTGGAGGTACTGACTATGAGCAACAAAATGGACCGTCCTCTGGTCACGGTGGACGGTAGGACGCTGATGGACCGTCCGCTGGAGCCGCCCAATTTTGTGGTGGACACGCTGATCTCTCAGGGTCTGCATATCCTGGCGGGTTCACCCAAGGTGGGCAAGTCCTGGCTGGCCCTGTGGCTGGCGGTGACGGTGGCCAAGGGAGAACCGGTCTGGGGAATGAGCGTGAAGCAGGGCACCACCCTCTATCTCTGCCTGGAGGACTCCGTCCTTCGCATCCAGAACCGCCTCTTCGAGATCACAGAGGACGCACCAAGCAGCGTCCACTTCTGCACGGAGTGCGCCCTCATTGGACAGGGGCTGGAGGAGCAGGTGGAAACATTCCTCACTGCCCATCCGGACACGGTACTGGTCATCATCGACACGCTGCAGATGGTTCG